>ENA-OOXT01000073-OOXT01000073.1-human-gut-metagenome-genome-assembly--contig:-NODE-73-length-69418-cov-6.924326_pt1 | contig 69418 bp, 75 predicted proteins | sample MGYA00241590_ERZ501349 | MGnify/ENA primary metagenome ERZ501349 (study PRJEB25962, sample SAMEA2042838) | human gut metagenome | biome: human gut; feature: human-associated habitat; material: faeces...
TATTCTATCATACTTAAGTTTTTTTATAAATGTCTACCCTAAAGGGTGCATTTCAAAATAATACTGAGTTTTTTAATATAAAATTTTACTAAACAACAAAAAATTGCAAAAAAAAATATTTACAAAAAAATTATATTAATCTATAATTATTATAAGATAAGGATGATAGCATGAAGAAAAAAGTATTAACCGCAACACTTATTATAATGTCTAGTTTAATAATATTATTAACTTATAAAAAAGATAATAATGTTACTTTTTCTGATACTTCAAAAAATAACAATAACATATTAAGTATAATGCTTGAAGCATCATCTGGATCGGGTAATTATCAAGAATCACTTTCAAATACTTTTCCAACAAATGGATATATCTTTAATGAAAATTTAAGTAATTGTGAAAACGGAAGCAAAATTAGTTGGAATGAAGAAAATAAAAGTGTCTCAGTTAAAAGTAATAAAGCAGATAAGTGCTACTTATATTTTGATGTATATGAACCAACACTTGCAGAGGCAATAATTAATCTTTATACAGGAACTCAAGGAGAAAATAGCATATATTATCATGATTCAAATCTAACAAATGGAGCAAATGATAATTCATATAGATATGCTGGAAGTGATCCAGATAATTATGTATGTTTTGGTTCTGATGAATCTACTTGTCCAACAGATAATCTATATAGAATAATAGGTGTATTTGATGGAAAAGTAAAATTAATAAAAGCTGATTATGCAACAAGTGCATTACTTGGAACAGATGGGGATTACAAAGATATTTATTCAGATGACATCACAACTTATAAAGGAAATTTAGCTAATTCGGAAATTGCATCATACTATTGGTTTTACAGAGGATATCTTTATGCATCAAATAATTGGAGCAATGGACAATTAAATAAAACAAATTTAAATGCAAATTATTTAAACAATATAGGAAGTAAATGGTCAAATATGATAGATATTGTCATCTGGAAAATCGGTGGAAATACAAATGAAAATATTCGCATTGTTATTCCATCAGTAGCATATCAAAATGAAATAACAAATCCAGCATCGAAATCAACATATAATGCGAAAATTGGACTTATGTATGTAAGTGATTATGGATTTGCTGCACCTCAGACTGCATGGACAACAACAATATATGATTATAGTGATACAACAATAAAAAATGAAAATTGGTTATATTTGGGGTTAAATGAATGGACTATAACTCCAATGACTGGAGATACAACAAGTATATTTTATTTATATATTAATGGATGTATTTATAGTCAAAATTCATCAGATAGTCGAGTAGTAAGACCTGTTTTTTACCTAAATAACTCAGTTATAAAAAAATCAGGTGATGGCACAAAAACCAATCCCTATCGTATATCTAATTAAATAAAACATATAATTAATAAGGTGAAGCTTATGCATATCAAAGATAACCTTATTAATTTTTTATATGATAAAAAATACTTTATTAATATATATGATAATTATATATATGTCTTTAACTATGAAAAACTAATAACTTTAACTAGTGTATTAATAATATTAAAGTTAGATAACTTTAATATTGAAATAAAGGGAACTAACTTAGTAATAACTAAAATGATGCCAAGTGAAATACTAATAAAAGGTAAAATAAAGAATGTAGGTTTTAACTATGAATAATAAAATATGGATTAAAACTAAATGTAATAATTATTATAAATTAATAAGTAAGATAGATAATTTAAATATAACTGTTTATGACTCTAGATATAGTGATTACATATATTTATATGTTACTTATAAAGATTATTTAACTTTAAAAAAATACTTAGTTAGTTATAAATTTAGTATATATAAATTAACTGGTATAAATAAACTAAAAGATATTTTAAAATGCGAAAAAATATTTATAATAAGTTTATTAATTGGTTTAATAACTTTAATACTTCTAAGTAATATGATATTTAAAATAGAAATAATACATGAAAATAAAGATATCAGAGACTTAATAAAAGAAGAGTTAGATAACTATGATATAAAAGTATTGCATTTTAAGAAAAGTTATAAAGATTTAAATAAAATAAGAAAAGAAATATTAGACAAGTATCCAGATAAATTAGATTGGATGGAATTTGTAGTTAATGGATTAAACTTAAGTGTAAAGGTTGAAGAAAGAATAATAACTGATATAAATAAGGATAATAGTGTATGTGATATAATTGCTAAAAAAAGTGGTGTAATAAGTGATATATATGTAGAATCTGGTGAAGTACAAGTACAAATTAATGATTATGTTAAAGAAAAAGACACTTTAGTAAAAGGGATAATTAACTATAATAATGAAGATAAAAGATATACATGTGCTAAAGCAGATATTTATATAACTACTTGGTATACAGTATCAATATCTTTTCCAATGGAAAAAGATATTGATACCAAAACAAATAAAAAAAGATATAACTTAACATATGAAATAAATGATAATAAACATAATATATTTAAAAATAGATTAAATAACTATACAAGAGAATATAAAAAAATATTAGATATATTTAACTTTAAATTATATATTGAAAAAGATATAGAAATAAAAAAAGAAAGGATAAAATACACTGAAGAAGAAGCTATAAATAATGCATTATCTAAAGCAGAAGAAAGCTTAAAGAAAAAATTAAGTAAAAAAGATAGTATAATTGATAAAAAAGTTTTGAAAAAAAGTAAAAATAATAGTACAATGGATATAGAGGTATTTTTAGTGGTTAAAGAACTAATTAGTGCCCAGAATAAAATAGAGATTAAAAAGGACTGATTTATATGTTTTTAAATACTATCAAAAATGTTTTAAATAGTAATTGGCCAGTACTTGTTATATTCATTGTAACAATGGTAAGTATGAGATTTTTTTATCTTAGAGCTCACAGAGAAAAAGTATACTTTTATAAAGAATTTTTTGGTATACTTTCAATAGTTTACATATTTTTATTATTTCAACTCTTAACTAAGGTGGAATTAAATACCAATAGTGGCTATAACTTAGTACCATTTACAGAAATATTTAGATATAAATTTGGTAGTTCTTTATTTATGTATAATGTTGTTGGTAACATATTAGCGTTTGTAATATTTGGTTTAATTGTATCATCTTATATTAAACCTAAGACATGTTTAGCACCATTTTTAACATCTTTGGTAGTATCCACAACAGTTGAATTTGTTCAATTAAATATCGGTAGAAGCTTTGATGTAGATGATATAATATTAAATGTTTTAGGAGGTATCATTGGTTATCTTTTATACATTGGACTTACTGCAATACACAATCATTTACCAAAAGTTTTACAAAAAGAAGGAATAATTAACATTTTTTGTTTCATTATTTTAATAATTATGGTATTATATGTACTTAAAGTGATGGGGGTGTTAGCAATTTGAATCACTATGATATAATAAATGAATATGATAAGAACTTAAATTATTCTTATCTACCTAAGATTATTGACAAGTGTCTTGAAATGGAACACATCAAAAATGCGATTTTAACAATTATCTTTATTGATGATGAAAAAATGCATGAATTAAATAAAACATATCGTGGCATAGATAGAACAACTGATGTTTTATCGTTTGCATATGAAGATAATGAAAATATTGATATAGGCATACGTATGCTTGGAGAAATATTTGTAAGTATTCCCAAGATGAAGGGACAAGCTATAGAATATGGACATAGCGAAACTAGAGAATTATCATTCTTGGTAGTTCATGGCATATTACATTTACTTGGATATGACCACACACTAGGTAAAAAGGAAGAAGAAGAAATGTTTAGACGTCAGGAGTTGGTATTAAATGAATTCGAAGAAACAAAAAGAACACAAAAAAATGAGCTTTAAGAGATTTTTAAATAGTATTAAGTATTCTGTAGATGGACTAGTTAATGCTTATCAAAATGAACAAAGTTTATGGTTACATGCAATGTGTACAATAATAATTATAATACTTGGATTTGCTTTAAAAATTAGTTTTATTCAATGGGCAATAATAGTTATAGCACTAGTTATAGTTTTAGCAGTTGAACTTCTTAATACTGCAATTGAAGCAACCGTAGACTTAGTAACAAAAGAAATTCATCCCCTTGCTAAAGTAGCAAAAGATTGTGGAAGTGCTGCAGCATTTGTAAGTAGTATTATGGTATTTATCATATGTTGTTTTATCTTTGTTCCTAAGATTATAGCATTATTCTAAGAGGTTATCATGAAAAGTGGTTTTGTAAGTATCATAGGTAGACCTAATGTTGGAAAAAGTACTTTAATTAATACAATAATTGATAAAAAGGTAGCTATAACTAGTGATGTATCAGGTACAACAAGAAATATAATTCAAGGTATATATAATGATAAAGATACTCAAATAGTATTTGTGGATACTCCAGGTATTCATAAACCAATCAATAGATTAGGTAAAGTTTTAAATAAAGAAGCCCTAGCTCAAGCAAAAGATGTTGATTTAATTTTGTTTGTAGTTGATGTTGCATCAGGTATAGGTAAAGGTGATAAATTCATTCTTGATTTACTTAAAAATAGTGATGTACCAGTTATTCTTGTTTTAAATAAAATAGATGCAATATCTGAAGAAAAATTATTTAAAACAATCAGTGAATACAAGGATATTTATCCATTCGTCGAAGTAGTTCCAACATCAGGTTTAAAAAACGACAATGTAGATCATCTAATAAGTGTCATAAAAAAATATTTACATGATGAAGTTAGGTATTTTCCAGAAGAATATTATACATCAAGTAGTATTAAATTTATGGCAAGTGAAATAGTTCGTGAAAAATTACTTCAAGTAACTGAAGATGAAATACCTCATAGCATTACATGTTACACAACAAGTTATGAAGAAAAAAAAGATATTGTAAATATAAGTGTAGATATCATTGTTGATAGAGATAATATCAAAAGAATAATCATTGGTAAAAATGGCAGTAGATTAAAAATGGTGGGAACACTTGCAAGAAGTGAAATTGAAAAAGAACTCGTAGGTAAAAAAGTGTATTTAGAAACCTATGTAAAAACAATTAAAAACTGGAAAGATAAAGAAAGATATTTAATAGATTTAGGTTTTATAGAAAAAAATGAATAAAATATATATTTATCACCCAATATATAATTAGGTGATAAATATGAATAAAGAAGAAGCTTGGGAAAAGTTTAAAGAATCTGGTAAAGTTGAAGATTATCTTCGCTACAAAGAACTAGAAAAGAAGGATTAACAATGAATGTTGAAGTAGATGGTTTTGTATTAAGTGAAATTCCATATGGAGAAACAAGTAAGATAATTAATGTTTTTACAAAAGAATATGGAGTTATTGGTATAATGTGTAAAGGTGCAAAGCAATTAAAAAACAAAAATAGAGTACCAACAATGAAACTAAATTATACTAGATTTAATATAATGTATAAAGAAAATAAACTATCTACTTTAATAAGTGCTGATATTATTAACCCTTTAAAGCTTATCAAAAGTGATATTCTTTTGGTTAGTTTTTTGTCGTATATAACAGAATTAACTGAACAAGTTTTAAAACAAAGTATAGAATACGAAAAAATATATAATTTATTTTTACAAACTATATTAAAAATGTCATCTGGGTTAGACCCAATAGTCTTAACAAATATATTAGAAATAAAATATTTAGAATACCTAGGTGTCTTATTTAATTTAGATGAGTGTATTCTATGCGGAAATAAAAAAGATATTGCAACATTTGATCCCGACAAAGGTGGTTACATATGTATAAATTGTTTAACGAGTGAAATAATTGTAAGTAAAAAAGTAATAAAAATGATAAGAATGTATTATTACATAAATATAGATTCTATAAAAGAGATAAAAGTAGATGAAGAAACTAAAAATACAATTAATAAATATATAGATTTATATTATGAAAGATATACAGGATTATATTTAAATAGTAAAGATTTTTTAAAGAAATTGATGTAGGTGGGTAGTATGGCAAATTTAACATTTTATTATGGAACAATGGCAGTAGGTAAAACAACAAAGTTATTACAAGATCATTATAATTATTCAAAGTATTTAATTAACTTAGTAGTTTTAAAACCAAAGGTTGATACAAAAGGAAGTAATACCGTAGTAAATAGAATTGGTGAAAATATTAAAGTTGATTTACTTATACCAAAGAGTGCTAATTTATTAAGTAAAAAATATATGAATAAATTTATGTATGCAGAATTTATTTTGGTGGATGAAGCACAGTTCTTAAGTAAAGAACAAATTAATGAATTATGGTTTATCGCTCACAAGTTTAATATTTCTGTTATCTGTTATGGCTTAAAAAGTAATTTTAAAGGTAACTTATTCGAAGGTTCAGAACAACTATTTGCAAGAGCTGACGAAAAACATGAATTAACAGTTAATTGTGTATGTGGTAAAGTTGCTATGTTTAATGCAAGAAGAGTAAATGGAAAGTATAGTGCATCAGGAAAAGAAGTAGTGATTGATGGAGTAAATGATGAAGTAGAGTATATTCCTCTTTGTGCAGATCATTATCTTGAGTTTGTTATGAAAGGTAAATTTAAATAAAAATCATAAAAAAGAAGACTGGAATTTAAATTCTGGTCTTTTGTATAACTAAATAAAAATATCATATAAAATATTAGAATATGATTTAAAAATCTTGTAATTATTTACATATTTATGTATAATAATACTTATTAAAGGAGATGTAACTATGAAAGTAACAATGGAAGAATTAGTAAATTATTGCAAACAATATGGTATTATTTTTCAAGGTAGTGAAATATACAATGGTCTTGCAAATTCTTGGGATTATGGTCCAGTTGGAACAAACCTAAAAGAAAATATAAGAAAGGCTTGGAAGAAAAAATTTATTCAAGAAAATCCATATAACGTTGGGTTAGATGCAGCGATTATAATGAATCCCAAAGTCTGGGTAGCATCAGGTCACGTAGCATCATTCGCAGACCCACTAATTGATTGTAAAAAATGTAAATCAAGACATAGAGCAGATAAATTAATCGAAGACTTTACTCATGGCGAAGTAACCGGAGATGGCTGGGATAATGAAAAGTTAGAAAACTTTATCAAAGAAAATAACATTACTTGCCCAGTATGTGGAAAAAGTGATTTTACTCCGATAAGAAAATTTAATCTTTTATTTGAAACATCAATCGGTGTAACTGATGAAACAAAAAACACAGTTTATTTACGCGGAGAAACTGCCCAAGGTATATTTGTAAACTTCAAAAATATTGAAAGAAGCATGAGAATGAAATTACCATTTGGTATTTGTCAAACAGGTAAAGCATTTAGAAATGAAATAACACCAGGTAACTTTATTTTTAGAACACGTGAATTTGAACAAATGGAACTTGAATTTTTCTGTAAACCAAATACAGACCTAGAATGGTTTGGTTACTGGAAGAATTTCTGTATGGACTTCTTAAAAACAATTGGTTTAGATAAAGATAATTTAAGATTCAGAGACCACTCAAAAGAAGAATTATCATTCTATAGTAAAGCAACAACTGATATAGAATTTATGTTCCCAATGGGATGGGGAGAACTATGGGGTATTGCCGATAGAACTGATTATGACTTAGGTGTTCATCAAACACACAGTGGAGCAGATTTAAGATACTTAGATCCTGAAACAAATGAAAAATATTTACCATTTGTAGTAGAACCATCAGTTGGTCTAGATAGATTATTATTAGCAGTATTAACTAATGCATACACAAAAGAAATGGTGGAAGGTGAAGAAAGATTAGTATTAAAAGTTCATCCAGCACTAGCACCATACAAAGTAACAATCTTACCCCTTATAAAAAAGGCTCATGCTGATAAAGCAAATGATGTTTATGCACTATTATGCAAATACTTTGATTGTCAATATGATGAATCTGGTTCAATTGGTAAAAGATATAGAAGAAGTGATGCAATTGGTACACCATTTGCTATTACAATAGATAATGAAACACTAGAAAATGATACTGTAACACTAAGAGATAGAGATACAATGGAACAAATTACATTAAAAGTTGATGAACTAGTAGATTTCATAAGTAAAAAAATAGAATTATAAGATAATAGAAAGGTTAAGAAAATGAAAAAAATATTAAGTGCAATATTGTGTATTTTATTAATTGGATTAACTGGATGTAAGAGTAATAAACAAACAGTGTCTAGTAATGAATTAAATAAAATTAATAATCAAATTATAGAATATTTTAATAAAAATGATGCTAACTATGATAATTTTAGTTTCAATTATGTAGATAATGAAAATAAAGTAGTGGTAGTTGGATTATTAGAAAATTCCAAAAAAGAGCAAGAAGAATTTAAAAAACGTGTAGTTAACTCAAATTTAATTAAATTTGTAGAAGGAGACAAAAATATTAATCATTAATTAAATTAGTAAAATATTTTAAAAGTGAGTAATAACATTTTAATAATAAAAGATTAACTCACTTTTTTTGTATAAAGACTACTAGAAATTTAAAAAGGTGATAATTATGCGAAAGATATCAATTGAAGATTTATTAAAAAGATATCTATTAAGTATTGATGATGCAACAAGCGTAGCAATTTATTCAACAGATGGAACTTTAATAGCAGAAAAAAATCGAAGTTAATTTGAAACTAAAAGGTAGTTGTTAAAAATTTATATACAAAACCACTTGTAATAATTTAGAAAATTTGGTACAATTAAATAGTAGACTAGGAGGAATTCAAGTTATGGGATTAAATTTTAAAAAATTATTTACTGAAGATGAAGATGAAACATTAAATGGTACTGAAGATGGATACTACAATATTTCTGAAGAAGATGCTATAAAAGAAGCAGATAAAACTGGTAATAAAATGATTCTTTTAGAACCACGTGCTTACTCAGAATCTCAACAAATAGCAGATCACTTAAAAAACAGAAATAGTGTTGTTGTAAATTTAAAGAGAGTAACATCTGATCAAGCAAAAAGAATAATTGATTTCCTAAGTGGAGTTATCTATGCAATTGGTGGATCAATGCAAAAAATCGGCGTTGGTATTTATTTAGTGGCTCCGAAAAATGTAAGTGTTCAAGGTAAAATAACTGATGACTCTGATAAAACAAATAAAAGTAGTGCAGACGAAGAACTAGATTGGTAATAAGTAGGTGAGCCTTATGGTAAATAAATTTAGTACAAGTATTCAAGGCTATAAAAAAGAAGAAGTTAATGATTTTGTTAAGGAAGTAACAGATGAATATGAAAGTATGTTACAAAAACTTAAAAGTAGTTGTGAGATAATTGAGACATTAAAAAGTGAATTAAAACATTATAAAGATATTGAATCCACGCTAAATCGTGCTATTCTTGTAGCGGAAGAATCAACAAGTAATATAAAAAAAGCAGCTTATGATGAATCGAAAGTAATCATCGAAGATGCTAAAAGAAATGCAACTAAAGTAATAAATAATGCTTTACAAAAAGCAGAGAAAATAGAATCTGAAGCAGAAAGTTTAAGAAGAAAAGTTGCAGTATATAAAAGAAGATTTAGAACTTTAGTTGAAGATCAACTAGATGAAATAGAACAATTTGATGATAGACTTTAATAAGTCTATCTTTATTTTAAAATTTAAAAATGATCTTATTTACAAGAAAGAAGATATGATAATGGAAGAAGATTTTAACGTAAATAATCCAACTAAAGAAAATATAGATTATGCTTTTAAAAAAGACTACTTTTTCGTAGCCTTTTTTGGTTTAGTTATAAATTCATTTACTTTTTTCATAATAATGTAACTTCTTGATATTAGAAAACCAACACCAAATAAAGTAACAATACCACCAAAAACATATTGAGCAGTAGAATCTCTTTTGATAAAAGCTTCTACTATCAAATAAATCCCAAATAAAATAAGGGCAATACTATAAATTAGTATTCTTTTAAATCTTGATTTTAATTCAATACCTTGTTCAGTTTGATAAAATTCTAACTTTGCTTCTTTTTTTTCTTCTTTACTTAATCTTTGATATTTATATTTTTTCATAATCTACCACCTGAAACAATTATAACATAAAAATTAGTACTAGTAAAATATAATATTTTTTGGTAAAATTATATTGAAGGTGATTAGTGTTGAAAAAATTAGTAATTATATTAATAATAATTGGTGTTTTAGTCGGAGGTTTCTTTGGGTATAAATTTGTATCAGGTAAAATTGAAGAAGCAAGAATTGGAAAGATTAAAGAAGGATGGCACATAGAAATATCAAATGAATTTGTTAAAATAAGAAAAGATTCAGACCGTAATAGTGCAGAACTTGGTGAAGCTAAAAAAGGTGATGTCTATAAAGTAGATGATATGGAAAACTATGGTGGAAATAGATGGTATCACATTGAATATGCTAAAGATAAATGGGGGTGGATTTGTAATCCAAAAGGAACAGAATATGTAGATGATGGAAATAATCCAGATGATATCGCATATCCCACAATTAAATTCTTTGATGCAGTTTATTATGTAGATTCAATTGATGATATAAATTATGATCATATCGAAGTTACTGATGATAGAGAAGGTGTAACAGTTACTCACAAAGTTTATCATGAAGTAGATGAACAACAAAATAAAGACCAATACTGGATTCAATATACTGCAACTGATGCAGTAGGTAAAGTTACTAAAAAAGTTCAAAAGATAGAATTTAATAAAAAACCAAGTGAAGACCAAGTATTAGATTTTAAAGACTTAGATAGAAAATAATATAATGAAAAATACAACCAAATTAACTGGTTGTATTTTTTAAATTATACTAGCATCCACTCGGTATATAGATACCATCCTTCTATCAATAAAAGATTGGAAGCGATTATTGATAAGTAGAGTTTACGATATGTATTTTTCTCTACAACTACATTATAAAATATTTTAAATTAAATATCACTATAAAATATAACTTTTTGTAAAGATTGTATTTGTTTGCTTATTTATAGTTGGTAAATATAGTATAATGATTATCAGGAACATTCAATGTGGGTGTCGTCCTCCTAACTCTAAGAAGAATAGGAGGTGATAATTAATGAAATTAAAAACTTTTATTTTAAGGTTATTAAATAACATCATTAATATATTACTGTTAATAATTATATTAACTTTAATACTTAAATAAATAAGACACTCTACATTGCTGTAGAGTGTCATAACAATAATATTGGATGACATTCACTAAGCGGATGAATGTTCCTTTTATATTATATGTAAGAAATTAATCTCACATACCAATATCTATATGGTGGGGTGTTAGGGAATCGAACCCTAGACCCACTGATTAAGAGTCAGTTGCTCTACCTGCTGAGCTAACACCCCATATTTGTTCCCTTAAGAACAAATAAATTATACCAAAGAATAAAAAATAATGCAATAGGGTTTACTTAAAAATGTATAGTTTTCTAATAAAATACGTGAAAAAATCATAATTAATAAAGTTTTAACGATGACAAATTAGTTATCAAATGTTATACTTATATAGTAAAGAAATAAATAAAGGGAGATAAAGTATGGTTGAAATTAGTTTAAAATCAAGTGATTTATTATATTTATCTGCAAGTATCAATGAAGTAAGTAGTGCCTATGCAACAATAATTATAGTACCAGGTTTAAATGAATATAAAGAAAGATACTTTGAAATGATAGATTATTTTGTAAATAATAAATTTAATATTGTAATATATGATCCACGTGGTCAAGGTAAAAGCATAAATAATGAAAATACCCTTGGGTTTATAAGTGATGCTCAAAAATTAATTGATGATTTTAAAAATATTGTAAAATACACAGAATCAAGATTTCCAAATATTCCAATCTATGTTGTAGCAGATAGTCTTGGAACTCTTCCTGTTATAAATTATTTACCAGATAATGAAAGTATTAAAAAAATAGTTTTAACAAGTCCACTTTACCAAAAAGATATCGAAGGTAACTTAAAACTGGCAAAGTTTATGTTAAATATAATGGGTAAGAATAAAGAAAATTCATATTTTCAAAATCTTCTTGGCTTTGGTGCTAAATCAGTAGTGGTTAATGATATAAATGAAAAAGAAAAAATAAAAAATGATGCTAACTGTTTTTATAATTATAAAAATAAAAGTGTTTATGAAATACTAAGACTTGAAGAAAACATTAAAAAAATAAAATTTAATAATAATATTAAAATCGCTATAGCAACCGGTGCCTTAGATACAAAATTAAGTGGTAAAGAAAATATAACTGAGTTAGTAAATGTATTAAATAAAAATGGATTAACTAACATTGGTTATTTTGATTATCCCAATATGGGTCATAAAATATTATTTGACAATGGAAAAAAGTTAGTTTGGCAAGATATTTTAGCATTTTTCCAAAATTAGCTTGTATTTAATATAAAAATGTGCTAAGATTATTGTGAAATCGATGAAGAAAGACACGATTAATAATTAGTGTTTCATAGAAAGTTAGTGGGTGATGGAAACTAACAAACACAATATTAGTTACCACTTTCCAAGAGGATCTAATAAATCCCGGGTAAAACCGTTATATAATTAAGTTAATTAAAGGATGGTACCGTCATATCTATGACTCCTTAGTATCATCCTTTTTATTTTTAAAAAGGAGAATTTTTATGAAATATGAAGAAGAGTATCAACAAATACACAAGAAAATGTTTGAACTGAAACTAAAGATTACTAGGCTTGAAGAACGAAGTCATCCCGAGCTTTACAAAGAAATGTTAGAACAATTAAAACAAGAATATGAAGAATTAAAAAATGAAATGTATAAATGTAAATACAGACATTATGAACAAATGAAAGAAGGAAGATAAAATGATAAATATTAAAGAAGATAAAAAATTAAGTGTAATGAATCACTCATGTGCACACCTTTTAGCTCAAGCAGTTAAACACCTATATCCGGATGCATTATTCTGGGTTGGTCCAGTTATTGAAGAAGGATTCTATTATGATATTGATTTAAATGGAAAGACACTTAATGAAAGTGATTTGCCAATAATTGAAAAAGAAATGAAAAAAATAGCCAAGGATGGAAAAAGAATAGTTAGACATGAAATATCTAAAAAAGAAGCTCTAGAAATGTTTAAAAATGACCCATATAAGATTGACTTAATAAGTAGAATGGATGAAAATGAACAAGTTATTTCATGTTATACTCAAGGAGATTTCACAGACCTATGTCGTGGACCACACTTAGATACAGTAAAAGAATTAAAGTATTTTAAACTTTTAAAAGTAAGCGGAGCATACTGGAAAAATGATGCTAAAAATCATATGCTTCAAAGAGTATATGGAATTTGCTTTGATACTGAAGAAGCACTTCAAAAACATTTACAAGAACTTGAAGAAGCCAAAGAAAGAGATCACCGTAAAATAGGTAAAGATTTAGGTATCTATATGCTTAGTGATTTAGTTGGTCGTGGACTTCCAATGTGGCTTCCAAACGGTTATACCTTATGGAGAACACTTCAAAATTATATAACAGATAAAGAAATTTATTATGGATATAAACATGTTCATACACCAGACTTAGGTAGTGTAGAACTATATAAAACAAGTGGACATTGGGATCACTATAAAGATGATATGTTCCCAGCAATGGAAATGGATAATGAAGCTTATGTCTTAAGACCTATGAATTGTCCACATCACATGGTAATGTATAAAAATTTCTTACATTCATATAAAGATTTACCAGTTCGTATTGCTGAAATAGCTAATGACTTTAGATATGAAGCAGCTGGAGCAGTAAAAGGTATTGAAAGAGCTAGATCATTTACTCAAAATGACTCACATATATTCTGTACCCCAGAACAAATAGAATCTGAATTTAAAGGTGTCTTAGATTTAATCATGGATGTTTACAAAGACTTCGGATTTAAAGATTATAAATGCCGTTTGTCACTAAGAGACCCAGAAGATAAAGAAAAATATTTCCAAGATGATGAAATGTGGAATAAAGCTGAAGATGATTTAAGAAAAGTATTAAATGATATTGGAATAGATTATGTCGATGCTAAAGGTGAAGCAGCATTCTATGGACCAAAACTAGATATTTTAATTAAACCAGCAATAGGTAATGAAGTAGCTTTATCAACAATTCAACTTGACTTCCTACTTCCAAGAAAATTTGAACTTTATTATATAGATGAACAAGGCGAAAAGAAAACACCAGTTGTAATTCATAGAGCAGTTCTTGGTTCGATTGATAGATTCATTGCTCTTTTACTTGAAGAAACAAAAGGAGCACTACCTTTATGGCTTGCCCCAGTTGGTATTAATGTTATTCCAGTAAATAATGAATATCACTTAGAATATGCTAAAGCTATTTATGAAGAAATTCGTAAAAAGGGATATCGTGTTGAAATTGATGACCGTAATGAAAAATTATCATATAAAATGCGTGAAGGTCAACTTAAAAAAATTCCAATTACAGTAATTCTTGGTCAAAAAGAAGTTGATAATAAAGAAATAAGTTTCAGATTATTTGGTAGCCAAGATACAACTACATTAAGTATTGATGAGTTTTATAACTACATTAAAGATTTAATAGAAAACAAGAAATAGAGCATTGTCTCTATTTTCTTTTTTGAACATAAATTTGCATTTTGTTATAAATTGTGGTATAATTACTATAACTTGAGGGGGTTATTACTTATGGAGTTTAAAAATTTAGACCAAGAAAAAGCTTTTATGAAGAAAGAAGCCCAAAGATTAAAAATATCATATATGGCAGCATATACGACTTATTATGCTAGAAAGTTACTAGAAAAAGTAGCTTTAGTTAATCATGGCAATTTAGTAGTAAAGGGAAGTTTTAGTCAATATGTTCACTTAGGTGAACTAACTAGACCAGTATTAGATATCGATTTATCATCAACATGTTCTCATCAAATACCAATTAATATATTGTTCGCAGCAATATATGACACATTCGATAATATTACTGAATATGATTTAAGTAGTTTACCAAGACAAACTAATAATGGTGTATATAAAATACCTGTAGTTGCAAAAATCAAATATGAAAATAGTAAAGAAATGGTTGTACCAGTACCAATAGATTATAAGGAAAACAACAAAGTAATATTTGAAACTCAATTTAAAGGTGTTGAACCATTATTTAAAGGAGATAAAAAGTTTTATATAAACACACCATCATTCGAAGAACATATCGCTGAAAAATTGTACATTATTGCTCACAATACAAGAAGTGATGTACCAAACACTAGAGTAAAAGATTTTTATGATATATATAATTTGTTTGGAAAAGATTATGATGCAGATAAATTTAGTTTATATTTTGAAACTATGGTTTTAATGTATGGAATGCATCTTGAAGATATAAGTGTTGAATTTTTAAATAAAGAATTTATCAAACGTCATGAAGACTTATGGGTACAAATGAGAAAAAAATATCAATTCGTTGATCAAGATGTTGAACTAAGAGATGCAGTTTATTACACAAAAGCTGTATTAAGTGAACAAATTCAAAAAATAAGAACTGGTGAATTCAAAGAACAAGCTTATTCACTTGCAAGAAGAAAATCCTAGGGGGAACTATGGAAGTTAGAAATTTTACAAAAGAAGAAATATACAACATGCATTATTTAAGTATGGTTACATCTGAAGGCGACATAGCCTTAGTTAATGATAAAGCAATCAAATTATTTAGAAGAACTAGCGGAGACTACTTTAGTAATAAATTATTTACCATTCATTCTCTAGCAGATGATCAATCCCTAAAAAGTATTAAAGAATTAGTGTTACCTGAAAAAATAATAACTATTGATAAAAAAATAGTAGGTTTTACAATGCCTTATGTAAAAGGAGTAACCCTAGAAGAATACTTAGATAGTGATGTATCAATTGACTTAAAAATTAATGCATTAAAAAAAGTAGGTAATATCTTAGAAAAAATGAAAGAGCTAAGAATTAAAAATCAAATGCCAGACTTCTTTATTAATGACTTGCATGAAAAAAATTTCATTGTAAATCTAGATTCAAAAGAAGTATCAGTGGTTGATCTAGATTCATGTAGTATCGATGGAAATTTAAAATTTGGTTCAAAATACTTAAGTTATTTAACTCCGTTAGATGGATTTAAAAAATATAAAAAGGTTGAAACATTTACTTGTGGAGCAGATTACATACCAAGTATGGATACAGACCTTTATTGTTATATTATCATGGTTCTAAATTTTCTAAGTAATATTGACTTTCACAAACTAAGTGTAGAAGAAGCAAATAAATATTTTGAATACTTAAGTAATATTGGATTAAATAAAGAATTACTTGATAATATAAGCAAAATATATAGTGAAGATAAAAACGTAAATATAGCGGATTCTCTAGATTATATCAAAGAAGTAATAGGTAAAAGCAGAGTAAGAATAAGATAGTTATATCGTCAAAACGTTAAATTTAGGGGTGCTTTATGTCGTCAAATTGTTAAAATCGAGGTAAATTATCTTGTCAAAATGTGAAATGTGTAGTAAAATGAAGCTAGAAAGAAGGAATCAAAATGGATAATAAAATGTATTTTAAAAGAAAAATATATGACAAATTGGTTGAATGGAAAAAAAATAGCGATGGTAAAACTGCACTACTTATCGAAGGAGCAAGACGTATTGGAAAAAGTACAATTGTTGAACTATTTGCTAAAAATGAATATGAAAATTATCTTATAATAGATTTCAATATCGCTCCAAATGAAATAAAAGATTTGTTTATAAATGAACGAAGCGATATTGATTTAATCCTACAAAAACTACAATCATTCTATGGTAAAGTTTTACCTGTAAGAAAATCATTAATAATATTTGATGAAGTTCAATTTTGCCCTGAAGCAAGATCAATGATTAAGTATTTAGTTGCAGATGGAAGATACGATTACCTAGAAACAGGTTCATTAATATCAATTAAGAAAAATGTAGAAAACATACTTATTCCATCTGAAGAAAGAAAAATAAACATGTATCCACTAGACTTTGAAGAATTCTTGTGGACTCTTAATGACAATGCTACAATTCCATTCTTAAGAGATTGTTATATTAATAAGAAAAAAGTAGATATAGCACACAAAAGAATAATGAAAGATTTTAGGACTTACATTCTTGTTGGAGGAATGCCTCAAGCAATAGCAGAGTACATAAACACAAAAAGTTTTGACCGTGTTGATGAAATAAAAAGAAATATATTAAGTTTATATCATGATGATATTAATAAACATGGTACAAATAGCAAAAAAATCCTTAATATATATGATAATATACCTGGACAATTATCAAATGGTAGCAAGAAATATAAAATATCATCAATTGATAAAAATGCTAGAAATCAAAATTATGAAAGTGAACTAGTATGGCTTGATGAAGCAAAGATAGTAAATCTATGTCACAATGTAACTGATCCAAGTGCTGGCTTGTCACTAACTAAAGAAGAAAGTAATTATAAGTGTTATCAATCAGATGTAGGACTTCTAGTAACTCAAGCTTTTATTAATAAACCATTCGTAGATAATGAAATATACAAAGCTATATTATTTGATAAACTTAATGTTAATGAAGGTATGATTATGGAAAACTATGTTGCTCAAACTTTAAAAGCAAATGGTTATGAACTATTTTATTATAGCAAAAATGATAATGATATCGTAGAAAATAATATGGAAGTTGATTTTCTAATTGTTCAAGATAAAAAAATAAATCCAATCGAAGTAAAATCAAGTAATTACAAAAAACATACTTCAATAGATAGATTCAAGAAAAAATATAAGAAAAATGTTGGAACAAGATATGTTCTTCACACAAAAGACCTTGAAGTAAACGGAGATATTGTGTATTTACCTTTATATATGACCATGTTTTTATAAAAATTTGACAATTCATTAGAACTAGAGTAAAATAAATAACCAGTCAAAGATATATTTGATTAATTGAATGGAGAAAAAATTATGAATATTAAAACATTGATAACAAGCTATATTGAAAATGAAAGATTATTTGAAATATTAGATTCCTTATTAGAACAAGGGGTAATAACCTTAACTGACTTAGAAGGCGAATTTATCGAAACTAATCCTTTAAAAATAATAGCATTTATAAATCATTATAAGAATAATGGATTAAATCTTGAAAAAATGGAGGATGCTATATTAAATTATAGAGAAAGTAAGTTTATTATAGATTATGCTAAAAAATGCCCTTATGCAAATATAAGTAAATGTGAAGATGCAATTATAAATGGATATAGTGAACAATTAATTTATGAATTTGCTCGTGATGTAGATGGTGCAAACATTAAAAAGTTAGAAAAAGCAGTAACTAAATGCAAGCCAGAAATAATATATTTATTTGCCAAATTTGTAAAAGGTGCTAATGTAGAAAATCTTGAAAATGCTTTAATAAAGTATGCTAAAAAAAATGGTAATGGCAGTTATTTTGCTAAGTTTGCTAAAGATGTAAAGAAAGCTAATGTAGAAAGACTTTTAAATGCAGCTATAAAAAATGGAGATATATTAAATGAATTACTAGAATTTGCAACAATTCCAAATATAAATATCGAAAAAATAGAAAGAGTTATTCTTTCAAAATATTCAAAAGAAGATGTAATTTATTATCTTAATACTATAAAGGGAATAAGTTATGAAGAATTTATAGATTTAATGATTAAAAGAAGTATTGCTAAAAAAGATGCTGAAACTATTTTAAATATCTTAAACTTAGAAGTTTATACTATATATAATGATATAGATTGTGAAATGATTTCAAAACTTGAAGATGCATTAATAAAAATCGGAGATATAAAAGCTTTAATTAAAGTACAAATAAGATATGGTTTTATAAATAATAAAAAAATAAATGGTTACTTATCTACAGTTTCAGGTATTGATAATACTCTTGAAGAATTAATTAATACTACAGATAATAATGAATTAAAAAGAAGTTTAATATTTATATATAGTGAAATAAAAACAATTAGAAATACTAAAAAAATAAATAATATAAATGATTTATTAAGATACATAAATGCTTATAATGAGCTTCCAACTTGTAACTTAGTTGAAATAATTAGTGATAAAGAAATTAAAAGAACAAGAAATAGCCAGATATAATATAAAATGTTGTTAACACTTAAAAAATTCTCAAAAAATACAAAAAAATAATGACAAGTATAAAAAAGTATAAAAAATATTTGACAAACATATAATAATAGTGTAAAATATGATTGTTATGAGAAAAAGGAAAGAGATTTAGTATCCACCCGATTGCAAAAAGTAATGGGTATAAAAGCCAAAGATTATTAAATAAGTTTAATGGATTTTTTTGGAATGGATACTGAATAAGTATTCATTTTTTAATAATATGGAGGTGCTTATTATAGCAAAGTTTGATAGTAATGAACTACCAATCAATGAGGGAATTAAGTTTCAAGAAGTGATGGTAATCGGGCCAAATGGCGAAAAAATGGGCTTAAAGAATATTAAAGATGCTCTTACACTTGCAAATTACGCTGGTTTGGATTTAGTTTTAATGAATGGTAATGGGGTACCACCTGTTACAAAGATAATGGATTATAACAAATACCGTTATGAAAAACAAAAGAAATTAAAAGAAAGCCAAAAGAAAGCAAGAGAAGCAAATAAAGAGATGAAAGAATATCGTCTTTCAGTTACCATTGATGTTGGAGACTTTGAAACAAGAAGAAAAAATGCACAAGAATATCTTGAAAAAGGACATAAAATCAGAGCATTTATCCGTTTTAAAGGTCGTCAAATGGCAAGACCAGAACTAGGTAAGGAAGTATTACTTAGATTTGCAGAAGCTTTAAGTGAAGTATCAATAGTTGAGACTGAACCAAAAGTAGATGGAAGACAAATAGCGATGATTTTAGCACCAAAAAAAGGAGAAGGTAAGAAATAATGGCAAAATGTAAACAAAAAACACATAAGTCAAGTAGTAAAGTGTTTAATAAGAAAAAAAATGGTTCTCTAACTTATATGAAGTCAGGAAGTAACCATAAAACTGGAAAAGATACAGCAAAAGCAGTAAGACAAAGACGTAATAAAGGTACGTTAGCAAAAGGAGATAGTAGCAGATTAAAATCTGTTATCTAATCATGGAGGTGAAATAATATGGCAAGAGTTAAAGGTGGAAATGTTTCAAAAAACAGAAGAAGAAAAGTTTTAAAAGAAGCAAAAGGTTACTTTGGAAGTAAACACAGATTATATAAGACTGCACAAGAACAAGTTTTTCATAGTGGAGCTTATGCATATAGAGACAGAAGACAAAATAAAAGAAATTTCAGAAAATTATGGATTACAAGAATCAATGCTGCATGTAGAGAAAATGAAATCAGTTATTCTAAATTTATAAATGGTTTAGCTAAATCAGGTATTGAAATCAACAGAAAAATGTTATCAGAAATGGCAATTGATGATCCTAAATCATTTACAGCATTAGTTGAAACTGCAAAAAAAGCTTTAAATGGTGAAGTTGTATCTACTAAAAAAGAAGTAAAAACAGAAAAAGTTGAAAAGAAAGAAACAAAAAAGACTGAAAAAGAAGATTTAAGTACAAAGACTTTAGCAGAATTAAAAGCACTTGCTAAAGAAAAAGGAGTAAAAGGTTACTCTACAATGAAAAAAGATGAATTACTTGCATCTTTAAAATAAATAGTGCTTGCAAAAGAGTGAGTTTTAAATTATAATATAAGAAGAAGTTTATTCTTGGTTTTGATATCTCCAAATCATTACTATGATTAAACCAATTATGAAAGTGGGAGGAAAAATATTATGGCATTAATGAAAGAAGAAAAAGCAAAAATAATTAAAGAATTTGCTAAATCAAAAAACGATTGTGGTTCAACTGAAGTACAAATCGCAATTCTTACAAATGAAATCAATAACTTAACTGAACATTTAAAAGAACATAAGCATGACTATCATTCAAAAAGAGGTCTACTTATGAAAGTTGGTCGTCGTAAAAAATTACTAGACTACTTAAAGAAAAATGATGTAGTAAGTTATAGAGAAGTAATTAAAAAATTAAATTTAAGAAAATAATTAAAAGGGCACTTGTTTTTAGTGTCTTTTTGTTTTAGAAAGGATGTATATGAAAAAAGTATTTAAATTAGATTTTGATGGAAGAGAGCTAGTAGTAGAAGCTGGAGAACTAGCAAAACAAACAAACGGAGCAGTACTTGTAAGATATGGAGACACTGCAGTATTATCTGTTTGTGTAATGGGAAAAACACCAGTATCACAAGATTTCTTTCCACTTCAAGTTTTATATCAAGAAAGATTATATTCCGTAGGTAAAATTCCTGGTGGATTTATTAAAAGAGAAGGTCGTCCAAGTGATGCTGCAACACTAGCTGCTAGATTAATTGATAGACCTATTAGACCTATGTTTGATGAAAACTTAAGAAATGAAATTCAAGTAATTAACACAATATTATCTGTTGATCAAGATAATTCACCAGAAATGACTGCATTATTTGGTTCATCACTTTGTTTAGGTATATCAAATATTCCATTTGATGGACCTGTAGCAGGAGTTATAGTTGGTTTAGTTGATGGTAAGTTTGTTATTAATCCAACTGCAGAACAAAATGAAATAAGTGAACTTCACCTAACAGTAGCAGGAACTAAGGATGCAATATGTATGGTTGAAGCTGGCTCTAAAGAAGTAAGTGAAGAATTAATGCTTGATGCATTAATGTTTGCTCATGAAAATATAAAGAAGTTATGTGAATTTGAACAAAGTATTATTGATGAAATTGGGGTAGAAAAAGTTGAACTACCTAAGGCAGAAATTGATTCTGAAATTGAATCAGCTGTAAGAGACTATGCAACAGCTGATATGCTTGCCGCTATTCAAATTAAAGATAAGTTAGAAAAATATGCTAAAATTGATGAAGTTAAAGAAAATACTATGGCTCATTTTGATAAAATTTATGCTGAAGATGAAGATAAAGCAAATAAACTTGCTCAAGTAAGTAAAGTACTTCATTTAATTGAAGGCGGAGAAGTAAGACGTTTAATTACTGATGAACATATTAGACCAGATGGTAGAAGAATGGATGAAATTAGACCACTTTATGCTGGTGTTGATTTACTTGCAAGAACTCATGGTTCAGCCCTTTTCTCAAGAGGAGAAACCCAAGTTTTAGCAACAACTACTCTAGGTGCTCTAGGTGAACATCAAATTCTTGATGGACTTGGAATTGAAGACACAAAAAGATTCATGCTTCATTATAACTTCCCACAATTCTCAGTTGGTGAAGTAGGAAGATATGGTTCTCCAGGAAGAAGAGAAATTGGCCATGGTGCTTTAGGTGAAAGAGCATTAGCTCAAGTAATTCCATCTGAAGAAGAATTCCCATACACAATTCGTGTTGTTAGTGAGGTTCTAGAAAGTAATGGTTCATCTAGTCAAGCAACAATTTGTTCAGGATGTTTAAGCTTAATGGCAGCAGGTGTTCCAATTAAAGCTCCAGTAGCAGGTATAGCAATGGGACTTATCACTAGTCCAGATGGAAGCAAATATACAATTCTCACTGATATTCAAGGACTTGAAGATCATATGGGAGATATGGACTTTAAAGTAGCAGGTACACGCGAAGGAATCACAGCACTTCAAATGGATATTAAAATAAAAGGTGTAACAAAAGAAATTTTAGGTGAAGCACTTGCTCAAGCTAAAAAAGCTCGTATGGAAATCCTAGATGTTATGGAAAGTGCTATTCCAGAACCACGTAAAGAAGTAAGTAAATATGCACCAAAGATTGAAACATTTAATGTTGACCCAGAAAAGATAAGAGATATCATTGGTAAGGGTGGAGAAATGATTACTAAAATTATTCTTGAAGCATCAAATGTAGCAACAGTAAATGATAAAGATGCTGTTAAAGTTGATCTTGAAGATGATGGTAGAGTAATAATTTATCACACAGATAAAGATATAATCGCTAAGACTAAACAAATGATACTTGATGTAATTCGTGAAGTTGAAGAAGGAAAAACTTATACTGGAAAAATAACAAAAGTTGAAGATTTTGGTTGTTTTGTAGAACTTTGGCCTGGATGTGAAGGATTAGTACACGTATCTCAACTTGCCTGGGAAAGAGTAGAAAAGCCAAGTGATATGTTCAGCGTTGGTGATGAAATCATGGTTAAATCTCTAGGTTATGATAATCGTGGAAGATTAAATCTTTCTCGTAAAGAATGTTTACCAAAACCAGAAAAGAAAGAAAAACCAAAGAATAAAGAATAATACATAAAGTTAAAAGAGACTACATTTTTTGTAGTCTCTTTTACTTTATCTTACTTAAATCTTGCTTAAATCTTACTTAAAAGTTATCTTTTTCTTACTAGTTTTACTTCACTTGATTTTAAAAATTCATTAATTCTTTTCATATTTATTTTTCTAACACTTTCAATTGAATTACTTGAAAAATAATAAAATCCTGGATCAATTAAATATATTGAACCATTATAAATATAATTATCAGAGTTTTTATATATATCATTTATAACTAATTTATGCATACTTATTACATCAATATCTTTATATAAATTGGTTACTAACTCTGTATAGTTTTGTAAATTATTTAAATTAATATTTCTATCTATATAAGGAGTAGTGTAACCTTCAAAGAAACCTTTTTCATTATACACAAGTCTTCTTGGAAGTAATATATATTTAGTATTTATCTTACTCATTTTTAAAGCTTCATCTTCATCCATTAATGCATCATACCCATTAAAGGTATAAAAGATTTTAACTGCTTCATTACTATCTTTATTATAATAGACTTTTCCTTCTGTACCACTTCCAAGTAATATTTCAGGAATAAATTCTTCTTTTTCTTTACCAATATAAAACATAATACCTCCCAAGTAAAAAATATTATAAACTAAGGGCTTACTTAAGTCAACTTCATTTATCAATTATTGTTTTCATACAATATATTGCAATTATAGTTAATGTTTGATATACTTTATTTGGATTAGAAGTATATAAGATTGTTAAAACGTTAGAAAGGAGGAAACATGTATAAGAAAAACATATTAATAAATATAATATTATCATTTATATTTTTAATATCACTTTTAATATCATTTAATAATACAAAAAACAATTTTGAACAGGAAAGAAATAATTCCCAAAGAACATATAATTATTGTTTAGAAAATAAAGATAAAGATTTTTGCCAAAAAATAATTGATAATTATAATAAAAATGACATTCCTGATGCCGTTACATTTTATCAAATAATGATAACTAATCAAAAATCTAATTGGTTAAATTATACACTTATAATAATTATTTCCATAACTAGTACATATACATTATGTAAAATGTTTAAAAGTCAAAATGTTATCAATATAATAAATCGGGAAAATTACAATAAATTTAAAATAAAAAACCTATTAAAAAGCTATTTATCAAGTTTAGTAATCATTATTCCAATTATTATAATATGGATAATTATATTAAAAAATACATTTAATCAAAATTATAACTATGCAGTTAATTATTTTCCAATTTTTTGGCATGTAAAATATAATATATATTTTTATATATTAATATCAATAATGTCTATAATTTTATTTTTACTAACATTTACAAATATATCATTGATTATACTAAGAAAAAATCAAAATATTGCACTAATAGCAATTGAATCCTTTCTAATATTTATAGCCATTGACATAATTATTGAAGTCTTATTTGGTTGGTTACTAAGTAATATTTTATTTAATGTTTTTAATTCAAACCTAAATATTGTAAACATATTAAGCCTTGGTTATGCAAACAATTTCAAAGAAATGATTATGCTTCCCATGATATTATATGTAATAACATTGATAATACTAATATTTAAATACATTAATAAAGAAAAATTTATAATAGATATTGAAAAAAACTAAGGAGGAAAATCATGAAAATAACAATTAATAATTTAACTAAAAAATTTAAAGACGAAATAGTACTAAATAACATAAACATGACATTAGAAAGTGGAAATATATATGGTATTATTGGACAAAATGGAAGTGGTAAAAGTGTCTTATTAAAAATAATATGTGCTTTTTACATACCTTCTCAAGGAGAAGTTTTAATAGATAACATTAATTATTGTAATGGTAAAAATTTTCCTAAAAATCTTCGAGCATTAATAGAGAAAAATGCATTTTTACCAGATATATCAGGTTTTAATAATTTAAAATTATTAGCAAAAATAGAAAATAAAATTACAGATGAAGAAATAAATGAATCACTAAAAATAGTAAATTTATATGAAGAAAAAGATAAAATGTTTAGCAAATATTCAATGGGAATGAAACAAAAACTGGGTATAGCAAGCGCCCTTATGGAAGACCCTGAAATAATAATATTAGATGAGCCATTTAACGGAATAGATGAAGAAAGCAAGGAAAAAATAACAAATGAATTAATAAAAATTAAAAATAACAAAATAATTATAATAACATCTCATATAAAAGCCGAAATTACATCATTATGTGATCATGTATTTGAAATGAAAAACGGAAAAATAATCAATGAAAAATAAACTATATTTTTTGTTATTATTATTTGGAATGCTAGTATTTGTTTTAACATACGGAGGACCTCAAAGCAATTTTTGGAATACATTAATTTTATCAATTTCTTTTAAGCCATTAATAATGATATTGTTATTGATTATTATTTTAGATAATATAAACACCATCAAAAGTATAAATAATAATTATTTAGTTTTATGCCGTTTTAAAAATTTAAAAGAATATTATAATAAAATATTAAAAACAATAATAAAAAACAATACAATTATAATAATTATATTTATAATTTTATCTATATCATTTTCGCTATTATCATCTTTAAGTGATTTTGAAATTATATCTAACACTTTAATAATTACAATAATATATTATTATTTAAAACTATTTATATTAATAAATTTATTAAGTATTATTTCAACTAACATATGTCTTTTATTTAATTATAATGCTACAATCATATTTACAATAATTCTAATACTTTCAACATTAATTAATAATTACACCGATAATAAAATAATTTCAAGTATTATAGATTATCCAATACTTTTTATAAACTATTTAAGGGTTTTGAATTATAAACCGCCAATACATGATATATTATCATTTATGTTATACATATCTCTATTAATATTAATAGAAATAATTTTGAAATATCAATTTATCAATAAAAGAAAGGATATAATCTAATGCAGTGGGAAATACTAAAACAGTCATTAAAACAATCAATTAAATATATATTATTATTCATAAGTATATTAACAATTACTTATATAATATTTTTTATAATCAATAAATATCCAATATCATATTATAGTTATATATTGGGAAATTTAAACTTAAATAATCATTATTCCGTCTTACTTTTTTTATTTAATATTTCATTTATTATATTTCTATCAATTAAATATATTTTATTTGATATTAAAGAAATTCCATACAATATCATTCAAAGAGAAAGTAACAAATCATGGATCTCTAAAAAAATAATATTCTTAATTATTCTAACTATATTAACAAAATTATTTATATATTTGTACTTTTTTATAATTAACAAAATTTCTAGTAATAACATATACTTGCCAATAAACTATTATATTTATGACATATACTTAAATATTATAATATCATTTGTTGCTTTAAATTTATTAATAGTTTCTAATAAAATACCTTTATTATCAATAATATTTTCTCTAATTTTATTAATTAATAATGAGTATTTATTTTCAGTATTAACTTTTTTAATAAGTACAATTTTAGTTATCATGTTTTATTACTATAAAAAGAAATGATATTATAAAAGATGTCGTACTTCTTTTATAAATTTAGACTTTTTAAATAATGGTACTAATATATAGACATAGTTTTTTGTTCTTGTTAGTGCTATATAAAATAATCTTCGCTCTTCTGCATAAATATATGACTTATCTGATGGATGTAATTCTTCGATTAGTTTTGAATTAATTAATTTATTTGGAAATCCATAAATATTATCAACCATATTAATTAAAATTACATTATCTGCTTCAAGTCCTTTTGATGAATGAACACTCATAAATTCAGGTATATTCTCTTTACTAAATTTTTTTATATCAAAATTATTTCTACCAAGTACAAGTAGGTTATTGTTATTTAATTCTTTATATAACTTCTTAAATGCTTTATAAGGATTTATATAGTAAATAAACTTAATTGGTTTATCAATATGTTTATTACTTATTAACTCTTTTCTTAATTGTTTATTATTTTTCATAACAAAAGAAGTACTTGCATTAATTAATTCTTGACTATTTCTATATGTATATTTTAACTTCATTACTTTAGCATCATTGATGTATTCCCTAAATTTTAAAAATAAATTAATATCACTTCCTGAAAAATGATATATTGATTGATAGTCATCCCCGACACAAAAAAGGGTAGCATTGTTTATAACTCTGATTTTGTTTATTAAATTAAATCTAATCAAAGATGTATCTTGAAACTCATCAATTATGATATGTTTGTATTTTGATTTTTTAGAAATTATTTTTGTTGCTTCAAGTATTAAATCATCAAAATCAAAACCATTAAAACTCTTTAGTTCTTGGTTATACTTACAAAATATTATATACATATATTTACTAATAAAGTTATCTATATTAAAAAGCTTCTTTATATCTTCTTTTGTTAAATTATTTGATTTATATAACTTTATTAAGTTACAAATTAGTTTAATAAATTCTTTATATGCATATGTTTTTAAAAATTCTTGGTAGTTGTAGTAACCAAAATACTTAATAATTTCTTGTGTTAATGATGTATCTGTTAAAGTTATAAAAAATTCATTAGCTAAAAAGAGTAGATAATCTTCACTTACTAATTTATAGTTTATGTTGTATTCATCAAGTATTTCCATAGCTAGTTTGTGAAAAGTTTTAATATTTATTTGGTATTTACATCTTTTCTTTAAATCATCAACACTCTTATTAGTAAAAGAAATAACAAGTATTTCGTCTACTTTAAAAATATTACTTTCAATTAAGTACTCAATTCTTTTTAAAATCGTGGTAGTTTTACCAGATCCAGCCCCAGCAATAAGTAAAGTATTGCCAATATTATGTACAGCCTCGAGCTGATATTTATCTAAATTCATTAAAATAAGTCTTGCAAATCTATTTTATCATATTGCAAAAACTTTGGGAATACTTTATAATAAATCTACGAGGTAAAATATTATGAAATTTGAAACAGTAATGGAAATAGATTTAAAAAAATTAAAATATAACACAGAATTATTATGTAAAAGCTATGGTGATTATGAATATAAAATCGTAGATTTAAAAGATAATGCTCATGGACTTGGTTTAAAAATAATTAATGAAATGAACAAATATGGTATTAATTATTGTCTAGTTGGTTCCCTAAAAGATGCATTAGAAATAAGAAAGATAAATAAAGATATTGATATACTTGTAAATTATTATGTTACAAAAGAAGAAATCTATGATTGTATCAATAATAATGTTACAATAACTATTCAAAGTGATGAATACTTAGATGAAATATTAAGTGTTGAACATAAAGATAATTTAAATGTTCAAATACTTATTGATAATGGATCAAATTTACTTGGAATTAAAACTAGTAATGAATTAGATAAAATAATAGATAAAATAAATAATGTTAAAAATATAACTTTAACAGGAATTTATACAGATATAACAACTCTTGGGGTAATTGATGAAAACTATTATAAGGAAGTAAATAACTTTTATAAGATTGCTAAAAAGTATTTAAATAAAGATTTAATGATTCATTTTAATGAACCAATAATGTACCACACTAAATTAAAATATGTAAATGGTATTAGATTTGATTTATCAATTCTAGGTATTGAAGAAAATATAGCAGATGATTTTTTTACAAACAGAAAGATTAAAGCAGTTGAAAAAAAGTATGGTTGCCTAGAGTTTCCAGAAGTTGATCTACAACTTGTATTTAATATAACTAGTGAAGTTATGAATATATCTAAAGTACCAAAGGGAACAATGGTTGGAAGAAACTACATGGCAAAAGAAGATGTTCTAGTAGCAACACTTCCAATAGGGCATAAAGACGGTATCACAAAAGCAATAAAATTTGTGGGTATCAATGGTTTTAAAAGAGAAATATTAACTGATGATATAGATAAAATTATTGTAGCAATAGATGAATCTATTAAATTAAAAGATAAAGTATACATCATAAATGAAGAAAGAGATGTCTATTCAATATTAAAAGAACTTCATACCAATAGATATTATTTAATGAGTATTTTAAATAGAAATTTAACTAGAGTATATATAAATCAAGAAGAAAATATAGCATCAATCCTGTAAAATAGGTATTTTTGCTTGCATTAAAGAGTATTTTGTGGTAGAATTAATTTGACCCAAAAAAGGTATATAATCCGCTGTTTTTAATAAGATTATAGGTAAAATTAATAAGGAGGTAAGAAGATGGCAAATTTAGTAGACAAAATTGCTGAAAAACATATTCGTAAAGATGTTCCTGAATTCAGAGTTGGGGATACAGTTAGAGTTGATGTTTGGGTAAAAGAAGGTAAGAAGGAAAGAATCCAATCTTTTGAAGGCTTAGTAATAGCAAAAAGAGGTGGAGGAGTTTCTGAAACATTCACAGTACGTAAGAAAAGTGGTACTGTAGGCGTAAACAGAATATTCCCAGTTAATGCTCCTACAATTGATAAAATTGTTGTAGTTAAAAAAGGTAAAGTTCGTCGTGCTAAACTTAACTTTATCAAAGGAATGCGTAAAGAATATAAAGTTAAAGAAAGAAACTAAAATCTTTCTTTTTTTTAACTTTACAGATAAACAATTGTATGTTATAATATGTCTTGTCAGGGAAAAATATAATTTATGGAGGCATGTTATGAAAGAAAAAATAAAAGAAATAAGTCCATATGTGTTAATAGTTGTAGTAATAGTAGTAATTAGAATATTTATAGCAACACCAGTTAAAGTAGATGGTGATAGTATGTATAATACTTTAAATGATAATGATATCGTTCTTTTATCTAAGTTATCAAGTATAGATAGATTTGATATTATAGTATTAAAAGAAAATGATAACAATGCAACAATTATTAAAAGAGTAATTGGAATGCCTGGTGATAAAGTAAAAATAAGAAATAATAAAATATATATAAATAATAAAATAATAGAAGATGAATATGCATACGGAGAAACAAGTGATTATGATGAAATTACTTTAGGTGATGATGAATATTTTGTTTTGGGGGATAATCGCTTAATAAGTAAAGATTCAAGATACTTTGGAGCGATTAAAAAAAGTGATATAAAGGGAAAAGCAGTATTTAGATTATTTCCATTCACTAGATTTGGTTCAATATAAAATATATTTATGGGGGTAAATAAAATGAGAGTTGTAAAATATGAGGAACTTAAAAAAATTGGTAATGATATTGATAAAATATTTAAGGAAGTTACTGAAAATGACAATCTTACTTTAGATGAATTAAATAAGTTATCAATAGAAAATGATAAGCTTAATTTTAGCTTAACAGATTATAATACAAAACTAAGTTATGAACTAATAGATTTAAAAAACAATTTAAAAGATAAATTTAAAGCATATAGATTACTTATGATTTTAACAATGTTTATATTAGGTATATTTATTTGTGGTATGTCTGCAGTTACAGCTTTTGCACTAATAATTCTTGGTTGTTTAACATTTAGAGCAAACCACAACATGAAAAAAATAAATGAATACCTTGATGTATTAATAAAAGATATTGATAATGTAAAAAAAATTACCAATAGATTATCAATAACATTAGATAATAATGAATTGCAAATATTTAAAAAACAAAAGGCAATATATTTTGAAAATATCAAAGAAATAAAAAATAATAAAGAAGATATTGATAAGTTAGAAAAAGCAAACGACTTAATTCAAATGTATATTTTATTTGATACTTTACCAACTGATGTAGATGAAGAAATAAAGAATATTGCCAAAAGAGTACTACAACTTGATTTAAATAAAAATGAAGATTCACTAGAATATCTTCTTAACTGTGCAAAAGAAAAAGTTGAAAGTGAAGTATTAAATTTAAATAGAAAATTATAATATATGTTGTTCTTCTTTATTTTTCTATAATTAAGTAAAATAAGGAAGAAGAATAAAAAGTATAAAAGAAGCTTATAAAAACACTGAAGTATATACATGTTCAAATTAGATGATTAATTTCATCTTTTTTTCTTGAAAAATTCACCAATTAATTGTAGAATAAATATATGAAAGAAGGAAATGAATATGAATGAAGATATAAAAATAGAACCTATATCAGAAGAATTTGTGGATTTTGAAACATTTAGTAAATCAGATTTCAGAGTAGTAAAAATTAAAGATTGTGTGGCAGTTCCTAAAAGTACAAAATTATTACAATTCACTCTTGATGATGGAACAGAAAATGAAAGAACCATATTAAGTGGAATACATGCATACTATGAACCTGAAGATTTAATTGGTAAAAATGTCATAGCAATACTAAATTTACCACCAAGAAAAATGATGGGAATTGATTCATGTGGAATGCTTTTATCAGCAGTATATAACGTAGGTGAAGAAGAAAAACTACACTTAATGATTGTTGATGAAAATATCCCAGCTGGAGCAAAGTTATATTAATATGGAAAAAGTATTTAACAAATTAGTAAGGGACAATATCCCTGAAATTATAAAACAAAACAAAGAAGTTCCCACAACTAGAGTTTTAAATGATGAAGAATATAAAGAAGAATTATTAAAGAAATTATTCGAAGAATGTATGGAAGTAAAAAAGGCACAAACAATTGATGAAATAACAGAAGAACTAGCAGATGTCTATGAAGTTTTATTGGCAATTGCAAAATTAAATGGAAAAACCATAGCGGACATTGAAACTGTATCAACCTTAAAACGAGAAAAACGGGGAAGTTTTGATAAAAGAATATTTTTAGAAAAGACATCAAGCAAGATTGATAAATAGGTAAAAAGATTTTTTTGCCTGTTTTTTAATTTTTAAGATAAAACTTATTTAAAAATAATGATAATTATGATAGAATAAGGAGTAAAAAGAAAATGCTATTTAAAAAAAGGAGGCAATACCCATGATAAAAAATTATAAAGTAATAACTCTATGTGGTTCAACAAGATTTAAAGATGAGTTTATGAAAGTTCAAAAAGATTTAACTCTAAAAGGAAACATTGTTATATCAGTTGGTCTATTTGGTCATTCAGGTGATGATGAAGTCTGAGAAAATATGGATGAAGGAACACTTACTAAAACAAAAGAAATGTTAGATGATATGCATAAAAGAAAGATTGATATGGCAGATGAAATATTTGTTATTAATGTTGGTGGTTATATCGGAGACTCAACAAAGACTGAAATAGAATATGCAACAAAGACAGGTAAAAAGGTAAATTATTTAGAATAAAAAAACAAAAGAAAGGAGAATAACAAATGAACAATAAAAACTTACAAATAACTAATCATGATTTTTTAATATATAAAGATTCGAGCAATAATGTTAAGGTTAGTGTAATGTTAATAAATAACGACTTATGGAAAACTTTTATATGAAGCAATAAAAAAGGAGGTAGTAATGAAGAAAATCAAAGATAGATATACAAATAATATTTTTGAAAATATTAAATATATAGATGAATATGGAAATGAATATTGGTATGCACGCGAATTACAAAAAGTTTTAGAATATAAAGATTGGAGAAATTTTCAAAAAGTAATAGATAAAGCAGTTTTAGCTGCAAATAATAGCGTTTCAAGCGAAGAAGATTGGGTTGTTGAGATCAACAAGCCAATAAGAACTGGTAAAGGAAAAAAAGAGATTATTAAAGATTATAAACTATCAAGATACATATGTTATTTGATAGTACAAAATGCGGATCCAGGCAAAGAAGTTGTTGCTTTAGGACAAACCTATTTTGCTATACAAACAAGAAAACAAGAAATAACTGAACAGGAATATGATTCATTATCAGATGATGAAAAAAGATTTTATCAAAGAAAGTTAACGAGACAAGGTAATTATACTTTGCAAAGAGTTGCTTCTGCATCGGGCGTTAAAAATATGGCTGAGTTTCATAATGCTGGATATAAAGGATTATATAATGGTGAAACAGCTGATGATATTTTTAAAAGAAAAAAATTACGCTATAGAGAAGATATTTTAGATAATATGAATGAAGATGAATTAGTTGCTAATTTATTTAGAATAAATCAAACAAAGCAAAAACTTTTAAAAGATAATGTACAAGGTGAGAAAGAAGCAAAAGATGTACATTATGAGGTAGGAAAAAAAGTTAGAAAGGCAATTGCAGATATTGGTGGAACGATGACAGAAGAAATGCCAACACCTAAAAAGAGTTTAAAAGAACTTGAAAAAGAAAGAAAAAAATTAGAAATAAAAGAGCAAAAGAAACTTGAAAAAATAAAATAAAATAGAAAGAAGTGATAAATAATGGATATGTACCAAAAAAGAAAAATTAGAGCAGAAAAGAAAAATAACAATCAAGAAGAAAAGTTAACAAAAGTCGGAATTAACTGGTAAAGAACGACTTATATAAACCCTCTTAAAAACCTTTACATAATTTTTAATAAAAATTATGTAACTACGATTTATTGAAAACTAATATTTCAGTCAAAGGAGATGATAACAATGGCAAAAGATTTATTGATTAGAAGTAGTACTGAAGAATTTATAACATTTAAACTTCAAGAAAAAGACAAAGGCATACAAGTTAGATATGAAAATGAAACTTTATGGATGACTCAAAAAGCTATGGCGGAATTATTTAATGTAGAACAACCGGCAATAGCAAAGCATTTAATTAATATTTATAATGAAAAAGAGTTAGATAAAGATTCAACATATTCCAAAATGGAATTAGTTCAAAAAGAGGGACATAGAAGTGTTAAGAGAAGTGTTGAATTTTACAATTTAGATGCAATAATATCAGTTGGATATAGAATAAATTCATTAAGAGCGACACAATTTAGAAGATGGGCAACAAATATACTTAAAACATTTACAATTCAAGGATATGTATTAGATAAAGAAAGAATGAAAAATGGTTCATTTATTGATAAAGATTATTTTGAAAAGTTATTAGAAGAAATCCGAGAAATTAGACTATCTGAAAGAAGATTTTATCAAAAAGTAACCGATATTTATGCTACAAGTATAGATTATGATCCTAAATCTCCTATATCAATCGATTTCTTTAAAATGGTTCAAAATAAAATGCACTTTGCTGTATCAAAACAAACGGCAGCAGAACTTATATATAATAGAGTTAATTCAGAAAAAGAACATATGGGTTTGACTTCATGGAAAAATAGTCCTAATGGTAAAATTATGGAATCAGATGTAATAATTGCTAAAAATTATTTAAAAAAAGAAGAATTAAAAGATTTAGAAGGAATTGTTAGTGCATTTTTAGAAATTGCTGAAAATAGGGCGAGAAGACATATTCCAATGACGATGGAAGACTGGTCATCTAGAATAGATAAGTTTTTGCTTGCAGATGATAGGGATATATTAAAAGACGCTGGAAAAATATCACATGAAATAGCTTGCGATAAAGCATTAACAGAATTTGAAAAATATAGAATAAAACAAGATAAATTATATAAATCTGATTTTGATTTATTAATAGAAGAAACAAATAAATGATGAAATGAAAGCATCATTAAAAATAAATAAAATGGTTGCAGGTAATCTCTGGGTTAAAGAAAATATAAAAGAATTAGAAAAATTAAATTATTATAAAAAATAGTTATATAAAAGTGTAAAAAAGTTTTTACTAAAAAGGAAGTGATAAATAATGGATATGTACCAAAAAAGAAAAGAAAGAAAAAAAGCAAAGAGTAGTGAAAGTGTAGCTGAAAATACTAGTTCAATCAACTGGTATCCAGGACACATGGCTAAAACAAAAAGAGAAATCAAAGAAAGAATAAATTTAATTGATTTAATCTATGAAGTAATAGATGCAAGAATGCCATTATCTTCAAAAATGAAGGGTATGGATGAAATAATCAAGGATAAACCTTGTATCCTAGTTATGACTAAAAAAGATTTATGTGATATCGAAGAAACAAATAAATGGGTTTTAGAATATGAAAAACTAGGTTATAAAACTATCTTAGTTGATTTAACAAATAATGAAGACTATAAAAAATTAATTAAATTAACAAATGAAGTAACTAAACCAATTCAAGAAAAAAGAACATCAAAAGGATTAAAAAATAAAGAAATTAAAATCGGAGTAATAGGTACACCGAATGTTGGTAAAAGTACACTTATAAATAAACTTGCAGGTAAAAAGGTTGCAACAACTGGAAATAAACCGGGTGTAACAAAACAAATTAATTGGTTAAAAACAAATCAAGGATATCTTCTTTTAGATACCCCAGGTATTCTATGGCCAAAAATCGAAGATAATGCCGAAGCACTAAACTTAGCAAGTGTTGCAACAATAAAAACTGAAATATTAAATATGACTGATATCGGAGCATACCTAATTTCTGTACTTAATACTTACTATCCTAAAAAGATAAGTGAAAAATATGGTATCCCAGAACCCCAAGATATGAGTGAAACTTTTGAGTATCTTGCCAGAAAATTTAATTTTTATGACAAATATGATGAAATTGACTATGAAAAAGTATGCCAAAAGGTGTATAATGATTTAGTGAGTGGCTCAATTAAGGGGGTAACATTCGATAGATGGAAAAAGTAGATTTATTAAAATATGAACATGAATTATATGAACAAGGATATAACTTAATTGCTGGATGTGATGAAGCAGGAAGAGGACCTTTATGTGGACCAGTTGTTGCAGCAGCAGTAATACTTCCAAAAGATTATAAATTGGAAGGCTTAAATGATTCCAAACAATTAAGTGAAAAGAAACGTGATAAATTTTTTGAAATAATAAAAAAAGATGCCATAAGTTATGGAATATCAATAATTGATGCTAAAACAATTGATGAAGTAAATATATATGAAGCAAGTAGAATGGCTATGTTAGATGCAATAAGTAAATTAAGTGTTAAACCAGACTTTGTCATAACAGATGCTATGCCTTTAAATAAAGAAAATTCAATGCCAATAATTCATGGTGATGCCTTATCAATAACAATCGCCGCAGCTAGTGTTTTAGCAAAAGTAACAAGAGATCAAATCATGTATGAACTTGATAAAAAATATCCAGAGTACGAATTTAAAAGCCACAAAGGATATCCTACCAAAAAACATTTAGAAATAATTAAAAAATATGGTATACTAGATTTCTACAGGAAAACATATAAACCTGTTAAAGCAGTATTAGAGGTGAAGCAAGATGAAGAATTTATTAAAGAATAATTTAATTAAAAATTATTTAATATTATTAATGTTTTTTACTATTTTAGAAATTACATTTAGATTAATAAGTGGGTTAAATGTATTTAGTTATGCTTTATTAAGAATATTTATTGGATTAAATTTTATAAGTTTATTTATAAGTTTTATTCTTTCTTGGTTTAATAAGCACATTAGTAAAGCTCTTACATTACTTATAGCATTTGCAGTAAATATCTATGCATTTGTTGAACTTGGTTTTAATAATTTTATCGGAGTATATGTATCAGTTAACACATCAAGTCAACTTGGTGCAGTAACATCATATATCAAAGACTTTTTAAAATCATTTTTACCAAAGTTTTATTTAATGTTTATTCCCTTTATATTATTAATGTTATATTATATATTCTTAGATAAATACACAGAAAAGAAAATTGAAAAAAGATTTCCATTAAAAACAAATATTGTATTTGAACCAGGTATTAGAACAATTACAACAATTTTAATATTGGTAGTAATATCTCTTTGTTATAACTATACATTAACAGCAAACTTTATGCAAAATAAATTACAAACTGTTAGTAACAAAGACTTATTTAGTTATCCAAGTGTACCAAGTATTGTGGTAAATCAGTTTGGTATCTTAGGTTTCGGAGTACTAGACATTAAATCAAAAGGAACTGTAGTATCCGAAGATGTATCTTTTGCCCTTAATACGGACACAACTAAAAAAAGTGATAATGAAGTTGATGATACATTATGGAATGAATTAATAAATAATGAAACTGATATAATAAATAACAATATAAATAAATACCTAATTAGTAATAATACTAAAAAAAGTAATGAAAAAACAGGTATATTCGAAGGCAAAAACTTAATAGTTATCATGATGGAAAGTACTAATGATATCATTATAAATAAAGATTTATATCCAAACTTTTATAAATTATATACCGGTGGTATTGTATTTGAAAATAATTATAGCCCAAGAAATAGTTGTGCAACTGGAAATAATGAATTTAGTGGAATGACTGGACTTTACACAATCCAAAATAATTGTACTGCCAACGTTTATAAAGATAATACATACTTTACATCAATATTTAATCTATTTAATAGAGCTGGTTATAAAACAAGTAGTATGCATGATTATACTGAACACTATTATGCAAGAAGCATAATACATAAAAACTTAGGTAGCGGTATATACTATGGTGTAGAATCTCTAGGTATTCCTTATTATAGTGAGTATCGAAATTGGGCAAGTGATGAAGATTTCATGGAAAAAGCAATGGATATTACTCTAAGTGATAATAGTGATGAACCATTTATGTTATGGTTAACTACTGTATCTGCTCATCAACCTTATGGTGTATCAAGTGTTGAAGGTGATAAATACTTGGATTTAACCGAAAATACAGATTATCCAATTGATTTGCGTAGATACATGTCAAAATTAAAAACATTTGATAATAGTCTAGGAATCTTACTTTCTCGTCTTGAAGAATCAGGTAAACTAGATGATACAGTTATAGCTTTATATGGAGACCACTATCCATATGGCTTAAAAAACGATACAATAAGCAATGTTCTTACATATGACTTAGAAGATTATGAAGTCGAAAGAACACCAATGGTTATTTACAATAGTAAAATTAATCATGAAGTTGTAGAAAAATACAGTTCTTATATAAATTTAACTCCGACGCTAGCAAATATGTTCAACTTAGATTATGATGCTAGATATTATATGGGAGCTGATGTCTTTAGCAAAAATTACTTAGATTTAGTAGTCTTCGCTGATGGTTCTTGGAAAAATAAAGATGCTTATTATAATGCAAGTGATGCAACAATCAAGTATACAAGTGATAAAACATATAATGTAGATAAAGTACTTGAAATAAATAATATAGTAACTGGAAGAATGCAAGTAAGTGCATCAATTATAAGAAATAATTATTTTAATTATCTTGAAACAAACCTAAAAGAATTAGAAGCTGCTAAACAAAATTGGGAGGAAAATGAATGAAAAACTTAGTAATAGTGGAATCACCTGCTAAATGTAAAACAATTGAAAAATACTTAGGAAGTGATTACAAAGTAGTATCAAGTAAAGGTCACATCAGAGACTTAGCAACAACTGGTAAATATGGGCTAGGTATAGATGTAGAAAATGACTTTACACCAAATTATCAAATAATCAAAGGTAAAAACAAAGAAGTAAAAGACTTGAAAAAAGATGTCAAAGATGCCGAAGTAGTATATCTTGCAACAGACCCAGACCGTGAAGGAGAAACAATATCATGGCATATCTATGATGAAATCAAAATACCAGAAAACAAATACAAAAGGGTAGTATTTAATGAAATAACTAAAGACGTAGTAATAAATGCAATTAATAATCCAGGTAAAATAGATATGAATTTAGTTAGATCTGGTGAAACAAGAAGATTCTTAGATCGAATCATTGGTTTTAGATTAAGTAAATTAATGCAAAGAAAAACAGGTGGTAAATCTGCAGGTCGTGTTCAAAGTGTTGCTTTAAAACTAATCGTAGATAGAGAAAGAGAAATTCAAGCTTTTGTGCCTCGTGAATACTGGACAATCGAAGCAGATTTTAAAGATTTTAAAGCATCCCTAGACAAATATCATGGCAAAGATGTAGAAATACCAAATGAAGTTGCAGCAGATGAAATATTATCTAAACTTTCTAAATCATTTAAAATAGAAAGTGTCGAAGAAAAAGAAAAAAATAAAAGTGCTCGTGAAGTATTTAAAACAAGTACACTACAACAAGCTGCATCAAATAAAATAGGTTTTGCTCCATCAAAAACAATGAAAATAGCTCAAGAATTATATGAAGGTAAAAATGTCGGAAGTGAAACAGTTGGGCTAATTACTTATATGCGTACCGATAGTATTCGTGTAAGTGACTCATTTGTTAAAGAAACGTTTGGTTTCATCAAAGCTAAATTCGGAGAAAACTATATTGGTTATGTTAAAAAGGGTAAGAAAAATGAAAATATTCAAGATGCTCACGAAGGTATTAGACCAACAAGTATCAATAGAACACCAGAAAGTATCAAAGAATATTTAACACCAGATGAATATAAACTATATAAATTAATTTATACACGTGCTCTAGCATCCCTAATGGCAGATGCAAAAACTCTAGCTACCACAGTAACATTAGAAAACAATGGTTACACATTCAAAGCAACAGGTAGCGTATTAACATTTGATGGTTATTTAAAAGTATATCATGAATATGAAGATAGCGAAGATGTAATATTACCAGACTTAAAAAATTATAAATCAGGTTGCATCACTGCAGATGATATAACTAAAACTCAACATTTTACTAAACCAGCACCAAGATACACTGAAAGTAGCTTAATCAAAGAGATGGAAAGTCTAGGTATAGGTCGTCCATCAACATATGCAAGTATCGTTGCAACAATCAAAGACCGTGGTTATGTAGTTTTAAAAGACAAAAAGTTTGAACCAACAGAAATTGGTATTGAAACAACTGATAAATTACAAGAATTCTTTAGTGGCATAGTTAATGTTGAATACACAGCAAATATGGAACGTGACTTAGATGAAATCGCCGAAGATAAAAAAGATTATAAAAAGGTATTACATGAATTCTATGATGAATTTGAACCACTCGTAGAAAAAGCATTCCATGAGATGGAGAAAAAAGGACCTGAAGAAACCGGTGAAGTATGTCCAGAATGTGGAAGTCCTCTTGTAATTAGAAAGGGAAAATACGGAGAATTTGTTGCATGCAGTAATTATCCAACATGTAAATATATAAAAAAGGATAAAAAAGAAGTAAAAGAAATTTGCAAATGTCCTAAATGTGAAAAAGGTTATATTGTTGAAAGAAAAACTAAAAAAGGTAAAATATTTTATGGATGTAACAACTATCCAAAATGTGATTATGCTCTGTGGTATCGTCCAACAGGTAACATCTGCAAATCATGTGGTGAATTACTCGTAGATAAAAATGGCGAAGAAACATGCTTAAAATGTGAAGAAGATAAGTAAGTAAGCTTGTCTTCTTTTTCAAATTATTATATAATTATTAATGAAAGATGGTGAAATTATGAAAGAAAAAAATATCGTTTTTATGGGTACGCCAGATTTTGCAGTACCTATTTTAAAATATTTAATTGATACAACAAATGTCGTAATGGTGGTAACTCAACCCGATAAAATAACAGGTAGGAAAAAAGAACTAGTACCAAGTCCAGTAAAAGTATTAGCAAGATTTTATAACATACCTGTATTTCAACCAACAAAACTAAGACTAGATTATGAACCATTAAAAAATCTTGATATTGATTTAATAGTTACATGTGCATATGGACAAATATTATCAAAAGATGTCTTAGATATACCTAAACTTGGATGTGTTAATGTTCATGCATCAATTCTTCCAAACTATCGTGGTTCAGCACCGATTCAATGGGCATTATTTAATAATGAAAAGAAGACTGGTATAACTATTTATTACATGGATGAAAAAATGGATTCCGGTGACATAATAAAAATAAATGAAATACCAATAACTAATGATGATAATGTTGGAACTCTTCATGATAAGTTATCAGCTTTAGGTGTTACAACACTAAAAGAAGTATTACCAAAAATACTTGATGGTACTGCTAAATCTTATAAACAACCAAATACATTTACTTTAGCACCAATGATTAAAAGAAGTGATGAAAGATTAAACTTTAATGAGGAAGGCAATAAAATAATTGGCAAAATCAAAGGTTTAAATCCATGGCCTCTTGCAAATATTGTGATAAATAATACTGAAATAAAAGTACTTGATGCAACATTTGTAAAAAAAGATACTAAAGATACAAGCAAAATTGTAGTACTAGATAAAAATAATTTGGGTATCAGTTGCAGAGATGGAATAATTTATTTGGGTCTTGTTAAACCAAGTGGTAAAAAGAACATGGATATCAAAAGCTTCATCAATGGTAATAAAACACTAAATATAGGAATGGTGATAAATGATGAAAACTGAAAATAAAAATGCAATACAACTTCTTATCTGGATATTTTTTATAGTTATAATATTTGTAATGTTTAAAATAACAAATAAAACTGATAAAAAGGAAGAAAAAGAAGAAAACACCCCAGTATTTGTAAATTATAAAGATATGGAGATTAATCTATTAAATAGTGGTTATGATTATAAATACACAATTATTAGTGATACACAAAAAGAAATATATGAAGGAACTATGTGTAATGATATAGATATTGGTTATAAAGAAACTATTGATAGTATTACTAAATATAAAATAAAAGATGGTAAAATAACTAAAGTTTTATTAGATAACGAAGAAGAAATACCAAGTATATACGACGATTCAGAAGATTTTTTAAACTTAAATACATTATTTACTAATCTAAAAGAATATCCATATAATATCGAAAAAAATAATAATGAAAGAACAATATCATATAAAAAGGATGGTTATCAAGTTCTAGTAAAAACGAATTTAGAATATATAACAAACATAACCATTACAACAACAACTAATAACTATAATTTAGAATTTACAAATGTTGGAAAGTGTGTTAAGATAGATTCTAACAAATAATTTACGGGGGATAATATGAATAAAAAATGGCTTAAATTTGGGATAACTAATTTTGTAACCTTACTGAGAGTAATTGGCATATTTGCATTACTCCCAATATTTAAAATATATGGTGGTTTTGCAACATTTCTTCTTTCAACGGGTTGTTTTGCAACAGATTTTATTGATGGTCTAATGGCTAGAAAACTAAAATCATCAACATTCTTTGGAAGTTTGTTTGATGCCTTGAGTGATAAATTCTTTTTAGTGGTAAACATGATTTTACTTGCAAGTATTACCCCGATAGCAATTATACCAATTATCCTTGAGTTATCAATTGCCGGAGTAAGTGCAATAAAATATAATGAAGGTTTAAATGTTCAATCAAATATATTTGGTAAACTTAAAATGTGGGTCGCAGGTATAACAATATCTTTATCATACTTACTTGTTGATAAAACATTTTTAAATTATCTCGGAGCAGATTTAGCTAACAAAATAAGTAATATTAATGAAAATCATTTATTTGGTACATTAATTATGCCATTAGTTCTAAGTGAAATAATTACATTAACTAGTTATATTTATTCATACAACAAAGAAAAAGAAGAAGCATCAAAAGAAATTCCTAAAGAAACACATGAAGATGAAAAAATCGAAGAAGAAATAAATAATGCATCATTCAAAGAAATATTATTTGAACATGATTATTATGAAAAATATAAGGATTATGGTAATTTAAAATTAGTAAGAAGCTTATCAAAGAAAAATAAACGGAGGTAAAATGAATAACATATTTGGAATTACTAGAAAAAATCTCGAAGATTATTTTCTAAGTATAAATGAAAAAAAGTTTAAAGCAACACAAATTTTTGAATGGTTATATGTTCATAAAAAATGGAATCCAACTGAATTTAGTAATATCAAAAAAGATATGCAAGAAAAACTGAGTCATGACTTTTCTTTTGATTTTATCAAAATAGAATTAGTACAAGAAGGAGATTTAGTTAAAAAGTTTTTATTTAGATTGCTAGATGGTGAAAAAATTGAAGCAGTGTTAATGGAACATGATTATGGCTTATCAGTTTGTGTATCAAGTCAAGTTGGTTGCAACATGGGATGTCGTTTTTGTGAATCAGGACGTCTTAAAAAGGTAAGAAACTTAGAAACATATGAGATTGTAGAACAAATTCTTCTTATTGAAGAGTACATTAATAAAAGAATAGATAGTGTTGTATTAATGGGAATTGGTGAACCATTTGATAACTATGATAACATTATTAAATTTATTGAAATAATTAACGATGCCAAAGGTCTAGCTATCGGAGCAAGACATATTACAATATCAACTTGTGGATTAGTTCCAAAAATTAAAGAATTTAGTGAACTTCCGTGGCAAGTTAACTTAGCATTATCACTTCATGGAGCAACAAATGAAGTAAGAAACAAGATTATGCCAATCAATAAAGCTTATGATGTTGACACAGTTATACAAACAATTAAGGACTATATTGCAAAAACTAATAGACGAGTAACCATAGAATATGTTATGCTTAATATGGTAAATGATAAATTAGAGGATGCCGAGGCTTTAGTAAAACTCCTTAAAGGTATGAATGTATATGTTAATTTAATACCATATAATGAAACTAATAATATTGATTTTACCAAAAGTAGTAAAGAAAGAATAGATAAATTTTACAAGTATTTGAAAGATTCAGGAATAAATGTAACTATTAGACGTGAATTTGGTGGAAAAATCAAAGCAGCATGTGGACAGTTAAGAAGCGAGAGTGATTAAATCATGAAAACATTTTATTTAACCGATACCGGTAGAGTAAGAGAACACAATGAAGATAGTGTTACTATTTTAAAAAATATAAATGGTGAATACTTATGTGTTGTAGCAGATGGAATGGGAGGACACCGAAAAGGTGAAGTTGCAAGTGCCTTGACAGTAACTCACTTAGGAAAAAGATTTCAAGAAAGTGCTTCAGTTGGTACTAAAATTGATGCTGTAAATTGGTTATCAGATAACATCAATGAAATAAATAAAGAAATATTTAAATATGGTGAAGAAAATGAAAACTCAAAAGGTCTTGGTACTACAGTAGTAGCAGCCATAGTAACTAAAGAATTTCTAATATTTGCCAATATCGGAGATTCATCTGGTTATGTTATGAAAAATAAAAAACTACATAAAGTAACTAAACCACATACTTTAGTAAACTTTCTAGTAGATACCGGAGATATAACCCTAGAAGAAGCAAAGAATCATCCGAAGAAAAATGTTTTAATGAAAGCCCTTGGGGTTACAGAAAAATGCGAACCTGATATATTTGATGTTGATAATGGAAGTAGTGAAGTATTCTTATGTAGTGATGGACTTACGGGAATGCTTAGTGATGAACAAATAGAAAAAGTATTATTAGAACCAGAATTAACAGCAGAAGAAAAAGTTGTAAAATTAATTAAAAAATGTAATGCAAGAGGTGGAACAGATAATGTTTCTATTGCTTACTTAGTTCGAGAAAGTGGTGATTTTGCATGATAATGAAGGGGCAAAAAATTAGTGATAGATACCAAATAATTAAATCAATCGGTGAAGGTGGAATGGCTAATGTTTATTTAGCGTATGACACAATTCTAGATAGAAATGTAGCAGTTAAAGTACTTCGTGGTGATTTAGCAAATGACGAAAAATTTGTACGTCGTTTTCAAAGAGAAGCTTTATCTGCAAGTAGTTTATCTAATCCAAACATCGTCGAAGTTTATGATGTCGGAGAAGATAATGGTGAATACTATATTGTCATGGAATATGTCGAGGGAAAACATTTAAAAGCCTTGCTTAAAAAACGTGGTAAATTAACAGTACCCGAAGTTGTTGATATAACACTTCAAATAACTAATGGTCTAAGTGTTGCTCATGATTCATATATCATTCATAGAGATATAAAACCTCAAAATATATTGATATTAGAAAATGGATTAATAAAAATAACAGACTTTGGTATAGCGGTAGCAATGAATGCAACACAGCTTACTCAAACAAATTCAGTAATGGGAAGTGTTCATTATCTTCCACCAGAACAAGCAAGTGGAAAAGGTGCAACACTTCAAAGTGATATTTACTCAATTGGTATTTTAATGTATGAACTCTTAACGGGTAAACTTCCGTTCCGCGGAGATAATGCTGTTGAAATAGCACTTAAGCATTTAAAAGAACCAATGCCAAGTATCAAAGATGAAATACCAGATATACCCCAAAGTGTTGAAAATATCATATTAAAAGCAACAGCTAAGAATCCTAAAAACAGGTACCTAGATGCTCGTGAAATGCATGAAGATTTAAAAACATGTCTTGATGAATCTCGTGCAAATGAATTGAAAATAACATTTAAGTATCCTGAAAATGATTATGATGGAGAAAAATTAGTAAAAAATGTTAAGAAAGAAAATAAAAATGTTGTAAAAACTAAAGAAGAAGGTGAAGTAACCATGGCAAAAAAGAAAAAAACAGAAGATTCTCAAAATAAATTATTAATAATTCTTGCAAGTATATTCGTAGGTCTCGTAGTAATGATTACAACAGTGTTTGTTTTAATACCTAAGATTACTCAAGCAAAACAAGTGGCAATACCAGATGTAGCAAATTATTCTGTAACTGATGCAATTAAAAAGCTGCAAGATGCAGGTTTTATTGTATCTGATGAACAAAGAGAAGAAGCAAATGAAACTGTATCTGAAGGTAAAGTATCAAGAACATCTCCCGCTGCAGGAAGTATTAGAAAAGAAGGAACAGAAATAATTCTTTATAAATCACTCGGAGATGTAAAAATAACTATCGAAGATTATACAGGTAAAAATGCATCAGAAATAAAAGGTAAACTTGAAGCATTAAAAATACAAGTAATAATAACTAAAAAAGATGTAGATTTATCTGAAACTAATGATTATAAAGAAAATATCATAATTGATCAATCAATCAAAGAGGGAGAAAAAATCAGTGAAGGTGACACAATAACATTATATATACCAAAACTTGATAATAAATATCCAGACTTTGTTAATGAAAATTACAGTATCGAAGAAGTAGAAAGTTTCTGTGATGAATACGGAGTAATACTTACAAAAACAGAAGTTGAAACAAGTGAATATGAAGCTGGTAAAATAATTTATCAAAGTAGAGCTGCTGGTTCAACCGTAGTAAGTGGAGCAAGATTAACAGTAAAAGTTGCCAAATCCCCATCATCAAATGTTATAGACCCAGATAATGGAGACTTAGAATAATGAATGGAATAATAACAAAACAAATATCAAATCAATATACAGTAAATATAAAGGGAAAAGAATATGTGTGCTCTGCTAGGGGAAAGTTTAGAAATCTAAATCTTTCCCCTTTAGTGGGTGATAAGGTTAAAGTTGATGTTGAAAAATTACTAATCGAAGAAATATTACCAAGAACAAATACCTTAGATAGACCAAGTGTAAGTAATGTAGATATAGCACTAATTGTAACAAGTGTTAAAAAACCAGATTTATCTCTTAGTCTTCTTGATAAAGAAATAAGTGTTATCTTAAGTAATAATATAACACCAGTTATATGTCTAACCAAATTAGATTTATTAAATAAAAAAGAATATACTGATATAAAGATATTAAAAAAGTATTATGAGAATATCGGTATAATAGTATTAACTAATAAAAATTTATTTAAATTAAAAAGAGTATTAAAAAATAAGACCATTGTCTTAACAGGTCAAACTGGAGCAGGTAAATCAACTCTTTTAAATAAGTTAAATAAAAAATTAAATATTGAAACTAAACCAATCAGTGAAGCTTTAAACCGCGGAGTTCACACAACTAGACATACAGAAATATACCAAATAAAAAATATATATTTCGTAGATACCCCAGGTTTTTCTTCTCTTGATTTAAAAAATATAACTAAAGAAGAATTAAAAAATACATTTAAAGAGTTTTCTAATTATGAATGTAGTTTCAAAGATTGTATGCATATAAAAGAAAAGGGTTGTAAAGTATTGGAAGCAGTATCTAAATGTAAAATACTTCCATCAAGATACATAAATTACACCAGATTTTTAAAGGAGTGCCATGAAAATAACAGTAAGCTATATAAGTAGTATTTATGATACAAAAAAAACTATCGATAAAATAAATGAAACATCCGCGGATGCAATTCATGCTGATTTAATGGATGGCTTCTATTGTGGAACCAAAAACTTTGATATAAATTATTTACCCACTTATTTTAGTGATAATAAAAAAGATATTGAACTACATTTAATGCTTAATAATCCAAGTAGTTATCTAGATAAATTAATCTCTTTAAAACCAAGTATAATTTATATTCATCCAAGTACTCAAGAAAGTATAATTAATTTCTTTTTAAAACTAGATGAGTTAAATATCAAAAAAGGTATAGCTATTAATCCAGATGAAGATATATCTTTATATGAACATTACTTTAAATATATAGATAGAATTCTTTTAATGAGTGTATATCCTGGAAAAGGTGGACAAAAATTTTTATCAAGTACAATACCTAGATTAAATGAATTAATGAATTATAAAAACAAATATAATTTTGAAATATACCTAGATGGTGGAATAAATAATAAAGTAATTAAAGATGTTAACTTTGTTGATGGTGTTGTATCTGGTTCATATATTTGTCAAAGTAAGGATTATGAAAAACAAATAAAATCTCTAAGAAATTAGAGGTTTTTTAAAAAATTATGTTATAATAATTTAGGAAAAGGTGATACCATGTATGCAAAAGTAATAATTGAATATAGTGTAAAAAAATTAGATAAAGAATTTATTTATATGATACCAGAATATTTAAAAGATAAATTAAAAATAGGTATGAAAGTATCTGTTTCTTTTGGTAATAAAGAAGTAATTGGTTTTGTAACAGATATTGTATCAGAAATTGATACCGAAGAATATGAAATAAAGTATATAACAGATATTGTGGATGAAAATCTTGTATTAAATGAAGAATTAATGACCCTTGGTAAGTATTTAAAAGATCAAACATTGTGTTCTTTAATTACGGCATATCAAACAATGTTACCATCAAGTCTAAAGGTTAAAAAAAATACTCATAATTATGATTTATATATTGAATATCTAAAATTAATTGATGAAGATAAAGCAAATAAATATAAATTTAATAACCCACGTAAAAAAAGACAAATTAATTTAATTGAGGAATTATTAAAAAATAAAACTGTTAATAAAAAAGGTATAATTAAAAGTGTGTATGAACCTCTTATTAATGAAGGAATAATTTCTATTTTAAAAGAAAAAAAATATCGCATCAATAAAACAAGTGATAACGTAAATAAAGTATTAACACCAAAACAAGATGCAGTAAAAAAACAAATCGAAGCATCACTTGGTCACTATGAAACATTTTTATTACATGGCGTAACTGGTTCGGGTAAAACAGAAATATATATTAAATTAATTGATACTATTATTAAAAATGGTAAAACAGCAATTGTGTTAGTTCCTGAAATAAGCCTAACTACTCAGATATCCAAAAGATTTTATGAAACATTTGGTAGTGATGTTGCGATACTTCATAGTTCTTTATCTGAAGGTGAAAAATATGATGAGTACATAAAAATAGCAAATGGATTAGTTCATGTAGTGGTAGGTACAAGAAGTGCAATATTTGCACCATTAAAAAACTTAGGTATTATAATTATAGATGAAGAAGATGCTCAAAGTTATAAACAAGATAATAATCCAAGATATCATGCTAGAAATATAGCTAAATTTAGAGCAGAATATAATCATATACCTCTTGTACTTGCATCAGCTACACCATCTTTAGAATCAAAAGCTAGAGCAGATAAACATGTTTATACACTTTTAACGCTTAATGAAAGAGTGGGTAAAAGTATTCTTCCTAAAATAACTGTTGTTAATATGGAAGAAGAAATGAAAAAAAGAAACATGATTTTTAGTGATTTACTTGCTTTAAAAATAAATGAAAAATTAGAAAAACAAGAACAAATAATTCTTCTTCTTAATCGTCGTGGTTTTTCAACGTATATTACATGTAGTAATTGTGGTTATACTTATAAATGTCCAAATTGTGATATAACACTAACCTTTCATAAAACAAGTAATAGCCTTACATGTCATTATTGTGGATATAAAACTAAAAAAGAAGATAGATGTCCAAAATGCGGGGAAGAATCTCTAAATTACTATGGTCTTGGAACAGAAAAACTTGAAGAAAATATTAAGTTGAAATTTCCAAGTGCCAGAGTTTTAAGAATGGATCAAGATACAACTAGAAATAAAGGTTCTCATGAAAAAATAATTGAAAAATTTAAAAATCATGAATTTGATATATTACTTGGGACTCAAATGATTAGTAAAGGTCTAGATTTTCCTTTAGTTACTTTGGTTGGAATCATTAATGCTGATAGTTCTCTAAATATTCCTAATTTTAGATCAAGTGAAAATACATTCTCATTATTATGCCAAGTTGCGGGAAGAAGTGGAAGAAGTGATAAAAATGGTGAAGTAATAATTCAAACATTTAATCCAGATAACTATGTTATAAATTGTGTTAAAGAAAATAACTATAACAAGTTCTACTTATATGAAATGAATTTTAGAAAAAAACTAAAGTATCCACCATATTTTTATTTAGTTAGTCTAAAAGTAATAGGGACTAATTATGAAACAACTATTGAAAATAGTAAAAAGGTAAAAAAATATTTAGATAATAATTTAAGTAATGAATTTATTATACTGGGACCAACTATGGCAAATGTCTTTAAATTTAATAATGAATATCGTATGCAAATAATTATCAAATATAAAAAAGAAGATAACTTACTTAAAGTTCTAAGAGAATTAGATAATATATTTATAATGAATAAAGATACAAGATTAGAAATAGATTTTGAGCCATTAAATATATGATTGACAAAAAATAAAACATATTATAAAATTAATGTAGAAATAGGAGGTAAATATGAAAGATCTTAGTCGCATTTTATGGGGAATTGTTTTAGTTTTATTAGGTATTATCTGGGGACTTAATGCAACTGGTGTAACAAACATTGATATTTTCTTTGATGGATGGTGGACATTATTTATTATTGTGCCAAGTGCTATATCGCTGGTTAATCCTAAAAATAATGGAAAAGTATCATCTGTGATATGTTTAGTGATTGGTATTTTTCTTCTTTTAGGTAGTTTAGATGTATTTGATTTTGATATTCTATGGGAAATTTTGTTACCAGCTATAGTAGTTATCATAGGTCTTTCTTTAATATTTGGAAATAAGATTAAAGCGGATGTTAAAGAAAAAATAGATAATACTGATTTTTCAAATGTTGAAGTAATAACAGCTACATTCGGAGAACAAAATATTAATAAAGCGGGAGAAAAGTTTGAAAAAGCTAATTTAGATGCTGTTTTTGGTTCTATCAAATTAGACTTAAGAGATGCTGATTTAAAAAATGAAACTTATATTAAAGCAAGTGCTATCTTTGCAGGTATAACAATTCTCGTTCCAAAAGATGTAGAAGTAAAGATTAAGTCTACACCAATATTCGGGGGAGTTACAAGTGAAGGCTTAGAAGAAAAAACAAATAAGAATGCGAAGAAAACAATTTATGTAGATGGTTTTGCCTTATTCGGAGGCATTGAAATAAAATGAATGAAACAACTCATAGACTAATTAAAGCTTTTGCAATATGTTTAGCAATATTTATAATTGTAAGCATAATAAATACTATAGTTTATTTTGCATCAAATATATTTTCAGTTAATAATGATATAAATATGAATGAAAACTATTCCAGTGAAATAAAGAATATTAAAATTGATATGGGAACATCTAACTTAATTATTAAAAAAGGAGATACATTAAATGTAATTGCAGATAATGTAAGTAAAAGATTTAAAGTAAATGAAGAAAGTGATACTTTAACTATTAAAGAAAAAAGTGTAAATGTTTTTAGAAACAAAAGCATTAGTAAAGTAATAATTACTATTCCAAATAATTTAAAAGATTTAAGTATTGATTTTGGTGCTGGAAAACTTGAAATTAGTGACATAAACATAAGTAGATTTAACTTAGATCAAGGCGCAGGTAAATCAATTATCAATAATTTAATTTCTGGTAAAACAGATATTGATGGTGGAGCAGGTGAGCTTAATATTAAAAGTTCAGTACTAGAAGATTTGGATTTAGACATGGGAGCTGGAAAATTTTATTTTAGCGGTAGTTTACATGGTAATAATAAAATAGAACAAGGTATTGGGGAATTAATACTTGATTTAAATGGTAATGATTATACTATTAAAGCAAGTAAAGGTCTTGGGAGCATAACTATTAATGGAGAAGACTATTCAAAAAATACAACAGTGGGTGAAGGAATAAATGACATCGAGATAGATGGTGGTATTGGAAGTATTATAGTTAATACAAATAAGTAAAGCTAAATTTAGTTTTACTTTTTTTTAAATATTTGTTAAAATTGTTGTGAGGAAGTGTAATTTATGAATAGATGGATAAAAAGTTTATTAGTAACGGGGATTAGTTTTTTATTGTGTTTAATATTTTTTTCTTTATTATCAAATTTTAATATTGATAATAAAATGCATGAAAATTTGAATATGCTTGCGTTAGTTCTTTCTATATCTATTTCTTTAATAACAGTAAACACAATATCCAAAAAAAGAGAAAAAAATATTAAAGATAATAGTGAAAAAATAAAACAAATTGAAGAACTTAATAAAAATTTTAAAAAAATAATATGTAAAAAACGTGATATTATACAAAGAGAGTATTCTAGAAAAAGTTTAGATAGAGTTAATGGTAATGATATCATTAAATATCATATTGAAAATAATATTAAAGGGCTTAGAACAGATATTGAAAATTCAATATACAATATATCTTTACTTGATGAGTATGAGAAGAATGTAGCGAAAATATTAGAGCAAGAGTCAGTAAATAATACAAATTATTCTGATAAAAAATACAAAAGAATAGAAAAAATTGTGCTGAAAAAAGTAATTTATACTAAAAAAGATTTTTTAATAAAAATTTGTTTAGATGCATATTATAAAAGTAATGGCGGTAATGTTCATGAAAGAAGAACCGGATTTAGAAATTATTACGAATTATTAGAACTTTATAAAGAATGGGAAAATGGTAAAAAATATGAAGTTACTAAAAGACAAGAAAGAAAAATAATGAATGATGATATAAGATATAATGTTTTAAAAAGAGATAATTTTACATGTCAAAAATGTGGAATAACATCGAAGGATGGTGCAAAACTTGAGGTTGATCATATTATTCCAGTATCCAAAGGTGGAAAGACTGTCATGAGTAATTTACAAACTTTATGTGATAGATGTAATAGTGGAAAAAGCGATAAAACTAAAGAAGATTTTGAAACTGATGATATTTGTCCAAGATGTGGAGGAACATTGGTTAAAAGAAGTGGAAAATATGGTACTTTCATGGGATGCAGTAACTATCCAAAATGTAGATATATTAAAAAATAGTTTAGAAGTAATGTAAAGTTACTTCTTTTTAGTTGCAATAATTCTATAATAAAAGTATAATGAATATATGAACAGATATTCATATAAGGAGATAGTATGGAAGATATTAAAATAATTAATGAATTAAGTGAGTTCTTTAAAGTATTTAGTGATACAACAAGACTTAGAATACTTGAAGTATTACTTGAAAAAGAAACCTATGTTGGTGATATATCAAATAAAATAAAAGTAAGTCCTTCCGCAGTATCACATCAACTAAGTTACTTAAGAAGTACTAATTTAGTTAAAACAAGAAAAGAAGGGCAAATAATATATTATAGCATCGCAGATAATCACATCAAAGTAATAATAAAATATGGTCTTGAACATATCAAGGAAGGAATAAAACTATGAAAAAGATAAAATTTAATGAAGATTTAATACGTATATTAATAAGTGCTATACTTCTTATAATAAGTATATTTTTAAAAAACTTTAAAACAGCATATTTAATTGTAATCGTAGTAAGTTATGTTTTAGTATCAAAAGAAGTATATGAAAATGCTTTAAAAAACATTAAAAAGAAAGAAATATTTGATGAAAACTTACTTATGATTATTGCAACACTCGGAGCCTTTTATATAAAAGAATATCCCGAAGCAGTACTTGTAATGTTATTATTTTCACTCGGAGAGTATCTAAGTAGTCAAGCTGTTGATAATTCTAAAAAAGCTATTATTGAATTAATGGACTTAAGAAGTGATAAAACAAGACTTAAAAATGGAGAATTAGTAAGTACTAAAAAAGTTAAATTAAATGATATAATAATTGTTAACCCAGGTGAAAAAATACCTTTAGATGGAATAATTATAAATGGTGCAAGTCACTTAGATACTAAAAATTTAACTGGTGAATCAAAACCTTTAAGTGTTAAAAAAGGTGATACTGTTTTAAGTGGTACAATTAATATAGAAAGTATATTAGAAATAAATTCAACATCAACATATAAAACTAGTACAGCAAGTAAAATAATTGATATTATGGAACATGCTGATGAAAAGAAAGCTAAAACAGAAAAGTTTATAACTAAGTTTTCTAAAATATATACACCAATTGTGGTTTTATTATCAATACTAATTGTAGTAATACCAACTATTCTAGGATGTGACTTTAATACCTGGTTATATCGTGCTTTAGAAATGCTTGTTATATCATGTCCATGTGCATTAGTTATATCAGTGCCCCTTAGTTATTTTGCAGGAATTGGTCGAGCTAGCAAAGATGGAATACTTATAAAGGGAAGTAATGAACTAGATAATTTAAGTAATATAAAAACTATATTATTTGATAAAACAGGAACACTTACAAAAGGAGTATTTGAAGTAACAAAGATAAATGGTAATATAAATGAAGTATTAAAGATAGCAGCTAATGCTGAAGCTCATTCTAATCATCCAATTGGTAAATCAATAGTTAGTGCATATAATAAGACTTTAGATATGAAAATAACAGATTATAAAGAAATAGCAGGTCTTGGAATAAGTTGTAAGTTAAATAAAGAAAAAGTACTCGTAGGTAAAATAGACTTACTTTTAGAAAATAATATAGATGTTGATAAAATAGATTCAGTTGGAACAGTTATTTATGTTGCTAAAAATAATGAATGTATTGGAAGTATCATAATTAGTGATAAAATAAAAGATAATGCCAAAGAAACTTTAGAAGATTTAAGAGGTGAACTTGTTGAAAATCTAGTAGTATTATCCGGAGATAAAGATGAAGTGGTGGAAGACTTAGCAAAAACTTTAAATCTTGATGCATATCATGCTGAATTATTACCTGAAGATAAAATTAAATTACTTGAAGAATATCAAATATTTGGTCAAACTGCATTTGTAGGTGATGGAATAAATGATGCTCCGGTAATTAAGTTATCAGACATTGGTATAGCAATGGGAAAAATAGGTAGTGATGCAACAGTTGATGCAAGTGATATTGTTTTAATGAATGATGATTTAAGTAGTATAACAAAAGCAATTAGAATAAGTAAATTAACTAAAAGAGTAATTTTAAGTAATATAATATTTGCCATAAGCTTTAAATTATTAATGTTAGTTTTAGCAATAATAGGAATAACACCGATATACTTAGCAGTTTTTGCAGATGTCGGAGTAACTTTATTATCAGTATTAAATAGCTTAAGAATCTTTAAAAAAGATCTATAATTAAGAAAAATTAAAGAAAATGACATAAATATTATAAAAAATGTCATTTTTTTGTTTACAAGTCCCAATTTATATAGTATAATTTTATTACGTCGTTGAGATGTGGTGAGAAAAAATTAACAAGAAATTTCATTAAAACTATTGCAAATATTTAAAAAATAGTGTAAAATGAAAAAGGTTTCTGTTAGTGGGCTTGTAGCTCAGCTGGTTAGAGCGCACGCCTGATAAGCGTGAGGTCGGAGGTTCAAGTCCCCCCAAGCCCACCATTGAAAATGGCCCGTTGGTGAAGCGGTCTAACACATATGCCTTTCACGCATACATACATGGGTTCAAATCCCGTACGGGTCACCATTTAGAAAGCAAACTCCGAAATATCGGAGTTTTTTTGTATAAATGTTAAATTTTTTTCATATACTATAATTGAAAAATAATATATTTTATGGTATATTACATAAATCAAAAAGAAGTGCCCAGTGCCGAATAAACTATGGAGACGGTGAACCCGTATCAGCATACTAGATATGTTATACATAGTCGGAGGGCATTCTTTTTTTTATAAATTAAAAAACAGATACTAAAATTGATACCTGTGTCTTGTTCTACTTAAGAAACCATAGTCTCCCCATCTTGTTTCACTTAAGGAGCCAAAGTTAAAGAATATATAAATATGGTACTTTAATAAAAATACCATGCAAAGCATTTTTGCATTGCTATTAGATTTTACAATAATATAATATTTTAGTCAATATTTGTAAGAAATCTAAAGTATCAGATATGCTTAAAAATCAACAAATATGAATGAAAAATCAACAAATATGAATAAAAAATCAATAAATATGAATAAAAAATCAATAAATATGAATAAAAAATCAACAAATATAATTCAAATGCTTGCAAAAAGAAAGTAGATGTGGTATAAATTAGATACAGGAAATTATTCCTGAAAAGCATAAATTTGCTATAAAAACAAAATTTGTGCATAATATTATAAATATTTGTAATATTATTAAATGAGTAACAGAGGGTGTAAATTTTCTTCTTACACTACGCTCGGTGACGAGTTGGAGTAAGCTTTAGCTGAAAGTATGCATGTAGGGACTGGGAGACCTACCTTTACTCGAGCCTATATTCATTAGAGTATAGGCTTTATTTTTTAGAATATTAATTATAGGTTTAGGAGTTGGTTTTGATGGCAGGTAAAAAATATAAAAATAAAACAGTTGGTAAAATAGATAGTAAATTTTGTACAAAGAATGGGATAAGTAGATATTCTAATTTTAAAATTGAACAATCTTTAGGTTTAATTTATCACGTGTAAAAACATTTAAATGATTTTATAAGTGTTGATAGTTTTAATAAAACGTTAACTGAAATACCAATGATTATTTCTAAACCATATTTCATGTATTATGATAAAGTGAAAAATTCAATAAGATATTATAAGAGAGTGAAAGAATTTGTGTGTGTTGTTGTTAATATCAATGAAACAAGTGCTTTTGTTTCTACTATATATCCCGTAAGAAAAGCTACTGTTGATAAATTGAAAAATAAAAAAATGTAACAAAAAAACTTCCCATTTCTAGGAAATTTAAATAACTAAATGGCGGAGTAGAGAGGATTTGAACCTCCGCGCCAGCATTCGCCGACCTAAATCCTTAGCAGGGATCCCTCTTCAGCCTCTTGAGTACTACTCCACAAGCTACTTCTATATTTTATTATAAAAGTAGCGACTTGTCAATCAATTTAAGCATATATTTCTAATATTATCGATTAAATCTTGCATAACTGTCAAATAATCATCGGTATTATCACTATCTACGTTAATCATTGACTTAACATCTATAGCTTTTGCCTTATAATCATTTATTATAGAATTTATATTATCAGTGTAATTATTATCAAGTACCAATATTGTATTATAATTTTCTTTTTTGAAATTATTTCTTATTGAATTAAGAGTTCCTTCGGTCAAAGTTTCTTCATCTAAAGATACAACATTAAAATCATAATTTTCTAAAAACTTAAACACATTATCACTTACTACAATTGTATTTGTTCCTTTTTCTTTAGCTTCTTTACCAATTGATCTTAACTCAGCATCTTTTAGTGAAAGTATTTCTGCTAAATCTTCATATTTTTGATCAACATAATTTACAATAATTTTACTATCTAAATATTCTTTTAAATAATCCTTAATATTTTTAGCAAGCATCAAATAGTTATTCGGACTCATCCATAATTCTTTAACCCCATATGTATAAGATAAACCATTTGATACATCAATTATAAGTAAGTTTTTATTTTTATTAATTAAATTCTTTGTAATAGTTTTTTCATTACTTAATCCATTATAGATAAATAAATCAGCTTTAGCATACTTCTTTATTTGTTTACTAGTTAACTCATAACTTACAACATCAGCACCACTTGGATAAATACTTTCAATTGTTGCATAATCTTTATACAAAAACTCAGTTAAATACTTAATCGGATAAATCGTCGTATAAATTGTTGCACTCTCTAAATTATCTTTCTTTAAATTACAACCCGTCAAAAACATCAAGGGTATCAACATAAGTATTATTTTTTTTAATTTCATTATTTTCCTTCTTTCTTTAATGGATCAAATCCACATTTTCCAAAAGGGTTACATCTAAGAATTCTTTTAATTCCCAAGTATAATCCTTTAAATAACCCATAGGTTTCTAAAGCCTGTACCATATACTCACTACAAGTAGGTTTATATCTACACATAAAGTGAGCATGCATGGGTGTAACTTGATAAGCACGTATTAAATAAATAATAATTTTTTTAATAAATACCACCCTTAAAAATTGTATCAAATATTTCTTTGTTTGTAAATGTTTTCAAATAAGAAAAAATTTGTTATAATGTTAAGAGGAAGGATTTGATAACATGGAATTTCTAAAAAAATTAGGTGTTGAAGTAAAAAATAAGGATATGTTACTTACTGCATTAACTCATACAAGTTATTCAAATGAACATAATACTGATAACTACGAAAGATTAGAGTATCTAGGTGATGCCATACTTGAAGCAGTAACAAGTGAATATTTTTATTTAAACACAAATTATCCAGAAGGAGAAATGACAAAACTAAGGGCAAACTATGTCTGCGAAAAAGCACTAGCTACTTATGCCAAAAGCTTAGGTATAGATAAATACATTAGATTAGGTCATGGTCAAATGCATAATTTAAATGATACAATTATAGCAGATGTATTTGAAGCCATAACAGCATGTATCTATCTAGACCAAGGTTATGAAGTAGCTAAAAAATACTTAGATGATATCATTATCCCTTATATAAATAAAAATAGTGACTTCAATACTGATTATAAAACGAAACTTCAAGAAGCAGTTCAAACAAGTAGAAAATCACTTGAATATGTTTTAATAAATGAATATGGTGAAGCTCATGATAAAACATTTGAAATGGTGGTAAAAATTGATAATATAATATATGGAAAAGGAAAAGGCAAAAGCAAAAAAGAAGCAGAACAAAATGCAGCTTTAGATGCTTTAAAGAAAAGTGCGGTGAAATAGATGTATTTAAAAAGTATTAGAGCACAAGGCTTCAAGTCTTTTGCAGATAAATTAGATTTAGAAATAAATCCAGGTATAACAGGAATAGTTGGACCAAATGGATCAGGTAAAAGTAATATTGTTGATGCAGTAAGATGGGTTTTAGGTGAACAATCTGTTAAATCTTTACGTGGTCAAAATAATATGACTGATTGTATTTTTAGTGGAAGTGAATCAAGAGAAGCTCAAAAAAGAGCAATGGTTGCATTAGTTTTTGATAATAAAGACCATTATCTTCATAGTGATTTTAATGAAGTTGAAATAAAAAGAATAGTTTATGCAACCGGAGAAAATGAATATTATATAAATAATGCTCGTGTTAGATTAAAAGATTTCACAGATCTTTTTATAGATTCTGGTGCAGGTGTTAATGCATTTAATATAATAAGTCAAGGTAATGTAACAGATATAGTTAATTCAAAATCAAGTGATCGAAGAATTATATTTGAAAGTGCAGCAGGTGTTTTAAAATATAAAAAACGTAAAGAAGAAAGTCTAAAAAAGTTAGAAAAAACTGAAGAAAACTTAACAAGAATAAAACTAATTATTGATGAATTATCTAAAACTGTAGAACCTTTAAAAGAACAATCTATCGTTGCTAAAAAATACTTATCTATAAAAGGTGAGTTAGAAAGTATAGATATTGCTTTAATTGCTAAAGATATTACTGATTTAAATTTAGAATATAGTAAAATTACTGAAGAAATAAAAAGTCTAAAAGAAAAGTTAGTGACTCTAAAAGATGATGGAAAAAGTGTTGAACTTGAAAAATTAAAACTAAAAAATATTGAACTTGAAGATGCTGTAAATAAAAAAAGAGAAGAACTTCTTAAGATAACGGAACAAATCAGTGATTTAAATGGTGAAAAGAAACTTACTATTGAAAGACAAAAATATGAAAGTAATCAAACAATCATTGATAATAACTTAATGAAGTTAAAAGAACAAGAATTATCACTAAATAAAAATATAACAATATTAACTCGTGAAGTTGAAGATATTGAAAAAAGTATCGCAGATGAAAGAAAAAAAGGTGAAGATGTTAAAAATGAATTACTTGTTTTAAAGGTTAAAAAAAGTACAAGTACTAATGCACTACTTGAACAAAATAAGAAAAAGTTCTTACTTGAAAATAAAATAGAAATATTAGAAAATAACATTTTAAGTGCAGAATCAGCTCCCCAATCAGTAAGAAATATATTAAATAATCCAAGATTATATGGAATACATAATACCATTGGAAAACTTATTGATATACCAGATAATTATATGATTGCAACAGATATAGCACTAGGTGCAGCTAGTAACTATCTTGTTGTGGAAAATGAGAACAGTGCCATAAATGCAATAGATTTTCTAAAAGAAAGAAAATTAGGTCGTGCAACATTTTTCCCACTTAATGTTATAAAAGGACGTTTAGCATCTAGTGAAATAATAAATGATATAAAAAATATAAATGGTTATATTGGTATTCTAAGTGATTTAGTAAATTATGATGCTAAATACAAAAATATCATTGAAAATCAACTTGGTCAAGTAATACTTGTTGATAATGAAAGAACTCTAAATATCGTAGGTAAATTAATAAACTATAAATACAAAGTTGTATCCCTAGATGGAGAAATTCTTCATATCGGAGGTTCAATCACCGGTGGAACAAGTAAGAAAAATACCATGTTAAATGAAAAAAATGAATTAAATAAATTAAAATCTGATTTACAAAAATTAGAAATAAATATTAAAGATTTATCAAGTGAAGTAACAAGTCTTAATGATAAAGAAGAAGAACTAACAGAAAGAGAAACAGTATTAAATAAATATGTAATATTACTAAATGATGAATTATTTAATAAAAAGACTAACCTAAGTAGAGTTACTGAAGAATATAAAAATGTAACTAGTGAACTCGAGGGTATCAATGATTTAAAATCAAATAAATTAGATGAACACTTAATAGAATTAATGAATGAAATAAATAAATTAAGTGAAAATAAAGAATTAATTGAAAAAGATATTAAGAGTATTACTAAAGAAAAAAATAATTTAAATGATGAAATAGCAATTATTGATCATGAACTAAGGGACTCAAATAATAGTTATAATGCTATAAATAGTGAACTTAAAAACAAAGAAGTATCAAGTGGAAAACTTGAAGTAAAACTAGATAACTTACTTGATTCATTAAATAATGAATATAACTTAACATATGAAGCAGCTCAAGTAAAATATAATCTAGAAATGGATCCTGATATAGCAAGAAGTCATTGCCAAAATCTTAAAAAAGAATTAAATAGCTTAGGTAATGTTAACACTGGTTCTATTGATGAATATGAAAGACTTTCTAAAAGATATGAATTTTTAACTAGTCAAAAGTTTGATTTAGAAAGTGCATCAACTGAATTAAAAGGTATCATTAATGAAATGGATGATATTATGGTAGAAAAATTTGCTAAATCATTTGAAAGTATAAAGAAAGAATTTAGTAAAATATTTAAAATGATGTTTAAAGGTGGAAAAGGAGAACTACAGTTGAGTAATCCAGATGATTTGCTTAATACAGGTATAGATATTATAGCTATTCCACCAGGAAAGAAAATTAATTCACCAGTATCATTATCTGGTGGAGAAAAAGCTCTAACTGCAATATGTTTATTATTTGCAATGCTTGAAGTAAAACCATCACCATTTGTAATACTAGATGAAGCAGAAGCTGCTCTAGATGAAGTAAATGTTGATATGTTTGGTAAATACTTAAGTGAAGAAAAATCAAGAAGTCAATTTATTGTTATAACCCATAAAAAGAGAATGATGGAATATGCAGATTCATTATATGGTATAACAATGCAAGAATCTGGTGTAAGTAAAATAGTTAGTGCTAAATTAGAAAATTAATGTAAAGTTTTAAAAAAATATTTATATTATTTATTAATTATGATAAAATTATTTTAAGGAGGATGTTTATGAAATGGTGGATAATATTAATCATAGTTTTAGTTTTATTAGTTCTTTGGGTAATTAATACATATAATAAATTAATTGCATTAAGAAATAGAGTAAAAGATCAATGGGCACAAATCGATGTTCAATTAAAAAGAAGATTTGATTTAATACCAAACTTAGTTGAAACTGTCAAAGGTTATACTAAACATGAATCTGAAACATTAGAAGCTGTTATTAAAGCTCGTAATACTTATGTTACTGCAGGAACCCCTGAAGCACAAATGAAAGCTGATGGAGAATTAACTCAAGCAATATCTAAGTTATTTGCATTAACTGAGTCTTATCCAGATTTAAAAGCAAATACTAATTTTCAACATTTACAAGAAGAACTAACTCAAACTGAAAGTAAAATTGCTTCAGCTCGACAATTCTATAATGATACAGTAATGCTTTATAATAATAAAGTATCTATGGTACCAAGTAATATCATAGCAAGTTTATTTAAATTTAATAAAGAAGCATTCTTTGAAGCGAATGAAACAGAACGACAAAATGTTTCAGTTAAATTCTAAGACGTTCTAAACGTCTTTTTTTAAAAAGAAGGTGAGTTAAATGAAAAAAATATTTATAGCATTATTATGTTTTTTAACATTTCCGTTATTTGCAAGTGCTGCAAATTATGATATAAAACATTATTATATTAATGCCACACTAGAAGATAATGGAGATATGTCTGTAGAAGAATTAATTGTAATGAAAGGTACATTTAATGGTTATGAAGTAGGTATAGAATATAACACTAATGATTCTTATAGTGCAAGTTCTATGGAAGATATAAAAATATTTGGAAATACAAACATAGATGAAGAAGATATAGATATTAAAAATTGGAAATTTGTATATCCAGAATTTAATAAAGTTAGTTATGCAAATAATGGAGATATATTAAAATATATAGAAACAATAGGAATAAATGAAAAAAAATATAGAATGTATTATAGTACAAATAATAATACAACAGCATTCTTATTTAAATATGTTTTAAAAGATGTAGCAATATCACATAATGATTGTATAGAATATTATTGGAACTTTTTTGGTGATCAATTTAATGACCGTATATATGACTTAAAAATAAGAATTAATTATCCAACAAATTTAAATAAAGAAGATTTCCATTGGTGGTTTCATGGTGATTTAACAGGTAGTTCATCTATAGATAATATAAGTGATAATTATACAACAATTATAGCATCACTAGATTATTTAAGACCAAATTCCCCAGTAGATTTTAGAACACTAGTACCAAAAGAAGCATTTAATTACACAGCATTTAAAAAGTTTAATAATGAAAATGTATTAGAAGAAATAATAAATCATGAAGATGATATTGTAAGACAAGATTTAGAAAATATAAGAAGAGAAAGACTAATATTTAATACATTTGAAACAATAAGTAAGATTTATGTAATAGCATTATTACTAGTATGGATATATGTTTATTTTAAATATGATAAAGAAAGAAAACCAGAATTTAATCATAAATATAATAGAGACTTCATAGATGATTATAATGTTGAAGTAATAGATTATTTAATGAATTATAATATAACACCTAATGCAATGAGTGCATCAATTATGAACTTAATTTACAAGAAAAACGTTGAAGCACAAAAAGATCCATCGGATGATAAAAACTATATATTTACTTTAAAAACCAGAGATAATTTAAATAATACAGAAAACATTTTGGTAGATTTTTTATTTAGTAAAGTTGGATGTAACGATACATTTACAACAAAAGAATTAAAAAAATATGCATCAAGTACTAAAACTTGTGATACATTTATGAATAGTTATACTAAATGGAAAAACAAAGTAATGGAAGATGGTAAAAAAGAAAAATTCTTTGATAATCTAAAAGGTAAATATGTATGGGGAATAATAATGTTAATAATAGCAATTTTAATAGATTTTGCTGGTTCATTTACATTCCATGTTGATTTTTCATTATTACATTTATTAATTCCATTAGCACTTATTTTTCTAATTTATACATGTTTTATAAAAAGAAAAAGTAAAAAAGGTATTGAACACTATGCTAAATGGAAAGCATTTAAAAACTTCTTAAATGACTTTGGTTCATTTAGCACTAAAGAATTACCTGAAGTAATACTTTGGGAAAGATACTTAGTATATGCAACAATATTTGGTTTAGCTAAAAAGGTTCAAAAAGATATGAATGTAAAAATAAAAGAAATAGATGTTTCAAATATGAATAATAATACATATATATTTATTAATAATTACAATTTTTCATCAATATTAAATGATTCCGTTAATCAAGCATATAATGGAGCACAAAGAGCAATAACAAGAGAATCAACAAGTTCATCAGGTGGTTCATTTGGTGGACATGGTGGAGGTTTCTCATCAGGTGGAGGATTTGGTGGCGGAGGTCGTTCCGGCGGAGGATTCTAATAAGCTTAACACGATTTATTATAAATCGTGTTATTTTCAATACTTAAACTTGTTAAAATATTAAAAATATGATATCATTAAAAAGTAAGGTAGTGATAAACATGGAAAAGAAAAAAACTTTTATCATCATAGCAGTAGCATTATTAGTGTTATCTATTGGAATAACTTTTGCATATTTTATTGCAAAAACAGGACCTGGATCATCAGCAAATGCAAATGTAACAACAGGTACTGTAGATGATTTAAAATTTAATGTAAGCAAAGAAAACATATCACTAAACATAAATCAATTTAATTTTGCATCTGGATCTGGAAATATTACAGATACAGTTACTGCTACAGCTAGTTTAAAAGCTAACAGTACTAAAAATACAGCTACATATAACTATTATGTCTACTTTCAAATTGAAAGTAATAATTATGCTTATACTACAACTGACAAAAAGCCAGAAATAGTACTTTCCATTACTGGACCAAATGGAGAAATAACTAGTGTTGATGGATTAACATATGTCTCTGCAACAAATGCAGATGGCACTATAGTAAAGGGTTTTGATATAACAGAACAAAAATCATCTGTTATAAAAGTGGCAGACTCTTATGAAATAAGTAGTTCATCTAGCACAAATTATACAACCCAAGATTGGACATTTACTGTTACATTTATTAATTTAGATACAAATCAAGCAGATAATGAAGGCAAAAATTTAACTGGTAAAGTCTTAATTCAATCAAATAAATTAATTGATAGCGTTTCAGACGTTGCTAAAAGTGGAGATAATTTAGTAACAGCTATACAAAACTTAAGTACAAAAAGTAAACCATCATATACAGGATTATATCATCATGATTCAAACTTAACAAATGGAGCAGGAGATAATTCATATAGATTTGCAGGAGCAAACCCAAATAATTATGTATGCTTTGGTTCAGATGAAACTACATGCCCAACTGAAAATCTATATAGAATAATAGGTGTAATAGATGGAAAAGTAAAATTAATTCATGCATATGGAGCAACAACAGATATGCTTGGAACAGATGAAGGCTATGTAAAAACATATCAAGAAGAATGGGCAGACTTTACAGCAAATTACAAAGGAAACGGAGACTTAACAAAAATAGGAACATACGAATGGAATAAAACAAGTGATAATACATGGAGTACAAGTACAACTAATACAACAAATTTAAATACAAATTACTTAACATACCTAGATGGCAAAAATACAAAATGGAAGAATATGATAGCAGATACAACATGGTATGTGGGTGGAATGACTGGAGATAATGGAGTGTTATCAAATGCAAAAACAGCATATAACTATGAAGTTGGAGCAAATAAGGATGCTACAACAACAGTAACCTCAAAAATAGGGCTTATGTATCTAAGTGACTATTATTATGGAGCAACTCCAGATTATTGGACATTACCAGGATTTGATAACAATGGTTCATGGAATAGTGATCATACAGTATGGTCAGGATCAGGAAATGATTATAGTAAAGCTTATAATAATAATTGGATGAGTACAGGCTTAATCGAATGGACTATTTCGCGTGATTCTGATATTTCAAACCTTGCGTTCTATGTGGGTGATGTTGGCGATGTTGGTGTTGGCAATTCGCGTGGGTATGCGGTTCGCCCATCTTTCAGTCTTTCATCTTCGATAAAATTTACATCGGGTGAAGGCACAGCCGTAAACCCGATCCGAATAAAAATATGAGCCCATTAACTTAACTGTGTCTTTTTAAGAAATATATGTATAAATTAATAAATAATTTATCAGTAAATGAAGTATACAAAGTAATAAAATGTATACTTTTTTAATTAGTTAAAAATAATTAGCACTTGCACTTGACAAGTGCTAATTTATGATATATAATATAGTTGTTCAAGTTAAGAAAGGAATGATTTTATGAACTTTGAAAATAATGATGAATTAAAAGATGTTTTAAATAAATATGGTAGAGATATAACTAAGAATGTTTTAGATAATAAAGTTGATCCTGTTATAGGTAGAGATGAAGAAATAAGGAATGTTGTTAGGATATTATCTCGTAAAAGTAAAAATAATCCCGTTTTAATCGGAGAACCCGGGGTAGGTAAAACTGCTATAGTAGAAGGACTTGCCCAAAGAATTATAAAAGGAGATATACCAAGCTCATTAAAAAATAAGACAATCTGGGAACTTGACTTAGGTGCCTTAGTAGCTGGTGCTAAATATCGTGGTGAATTTGAAGAAAGATTAAAAGCAGTCTTAAAGAAAATAAAAGATTCTGATGGTAACATCATAATGTTTATTGATGAAATTCACATGATAGTAGGTTCTGGTACAGATGGTGCAATGGATGTATCAAATATGTTAAAACCAATGCTTGCACGTGGAGAGATTCATGTAATCGGAGCAACAACTCTAAATGAATATCGTAAGTATATTGAAAAAGATGGAGCTCTAGAAAGAAGATTCCAAAAAGTATTAGTTAGTGAACCAAATGTAATGGATACAATAACTATATTACGTGGATTAAAAGAGAGATTTGAAATATTCCATGGAGTAACAATTAAAGATAGTGCCTTAGTTTCTGCAGCAACTCTATCTGATAGATACATTACAGATAGATTCTTACCAGATAAAGCAATTGACTTAGTTGATGAAGCATGTGCAACAATAAAGATGCAACTTGAATCAATGCCAGTTGAACTAGATGAACTTACTAGAAAAATAATGAGTTTAGAAATAGAAAGACAAGCATTAAAGAAAGAAAAAGATGAAATAAGTAAGAAAAGAATTAATGAAATAGATGAATCCTTAGTAGACTTAAAAGCAAAAGAAAAAGATTTAAGAACTAAATGGGATAGTGAAAAACAAGCTAAAGCTGAAATAAATAAGAAAAAGGAAGAACTTGAACAAGCACGTTTTGAATTATCTCAAGCAGAAAATAATTATGATCTAGAAAAAAGTGCAATGCTTCGTCATGGCAAGATTCCTGCACTAGAACAAGAACTTAAAAAACTACAAGAAGAAAATAAAAATGGTTTATTATCAGATGTTGTTAATGAAGAAAGTATAGCTAATATAATTTCTAGATGGACACATATCCCAGTATCTAAATTAGTTAATAGTGAAAAAGATAAATTATTACATCTTTATGATAGATTAAAGATGCGTGTTATTGGACAAGACAATGCACTAAAACTTGTAAGTGAAGCAATCATTAGGGCAAGAAGTGGAATTAAAGACCCTAATAAACCAATTGGTTCATTTATATTCCTAGGACCAACTGGTGTAGGTAAAACTGAAGTAGCAAGAAGTCTTGCATATGAACTATTTGATGATGAAAGACATATGATAAGAATAGATTGTTCTGAATATATGGAAAGCTTTAATGTTTCTCGTCTAGTTGGAGCACCTCCAGGATATGTAGGTTATGATGAAGGCGGAGAATTAACTGAAGCAGTAAGAAGAAATCCATATAGCATTGTACTATTTGATGAAATAGAAAAAGCTCATAAAGATGTGTTTAATATATTACTTCAAATACTAGATGATGGAAGACTTACTGATAGCCAAGGACGTGTAGTGGATTTTAAAAATACAATTATAATAATGACAAGTAACTTAGGTAGTGAATACATATTAGATGATGAGAAAAATGCAAATGAACTTGTTATGAATGAGTTAAAGAATACATTTAGACCAGAACTAATAAACAGAATTGATGAAATAATTATCTTTAATTCATTAAAGAAAGATAATATCGGTGATATTGTTGATAAAATAATTCGTGAATTAAATAATAGATTATCACAAAGTTACTTACATGTTGAAATTACAGATAGTGCTAAAAATAAAATTGTTGATGAAGCATATGATCCAAGATATGGTGCTCGTCCAATAAAAAGATATATTACTAAGAATGTTGAAAACCTAATAGCTCATAAGTTAATTGATGAAAATATGGAAGTTGGAACAACTTTAGTAGTAGATTTAAAGAATAATGAATTTGTCATAAAATAATAATGGGTGCATGAAATTCTCATGCACCTATTTTGTTTTTATGATATTATTATTGTGGGCGATTAACTGTTGAATTTGAAAAATTAAATAAAACAATATCATATCTAGAATAATTTATGAAAAATTATAAGTTTGATAGTAATATCAAAGACTTTTTTAAAAGGGGGATGGTATAAACTTTGCGGTCACAATTTGTGACCGCAAAATAGAAAATATATATAAATGAAAAAAAATATTTAAAACAATATAATAATGTAAAATTCATTGATAATAACACATTCCATGACAGATTTATTATAGTGGATGAAAAAACTATATACATTTCAGGCGCATCATTCAAAGACTTAGAAAAGTAATGTTTCTGTATTAGTAAAATAGAAGATGAAGAAATACTAAAGAGTATTTTGAAAAAAATATATCCAACATAATAATATGTGTCAACAAAAAAAGGTTGACACATATATTTTAATATGATAAAATAAAATCAGTTAATTTAAAGGAGGAGAGAATATGGCTGTTAAATTAAGATTAAAAAGAATGGGAGGAAAACAAAAACCTTTCTATCGTATCGTTGCTGCTGATTCAAGATTCCCAAGAGATGGAAGATTCATTGAAACAGTTGGAACATATAATCCAATCGCAAAACCTGCAGAAGTTAAAATTGACAAAGAACTTGCTATTAAATGGTTAAGTAATGGTGCACAACCTACTGATACAGTTAAAGCATTATTCAAAAAAGAAGGAATTTTAAAAGAATTTGCAGATGCTAAAAAGGGTAAATAATTATGGATATAGTAAAGTATACAGAATTTTTAGTTTCATCTTTAGTAGATGATCCAGAAATGGTTAAAGTTGAAATGTTTGATGAAGATGAAAATACTAAAATTATTGAAGTAATGGTACCTGAAAATCAAATGAAATATGTAATTGGTAAATCTGGAAAAAATGCCCATGCATTAAGAACGTTAATTAATGCTTTTGCTTATATTCATAAAATGAATAGAGTAAAAATTAATATATCTGCATTTTAATGAATTATTATTGTTCAGATTCATTTAGATTAAGTCAAAGTGATGCTAATGAAAAAGTTGCTTCATACCTAAGCAAAGTTATTGATGCTGTAAATATTAGAATAGAAAATTTTGAAAAAGATAATCATATTTATGATACAGTATCATATCATGGCAAAGATATTGAAAGACTAAGAAGAATAACAAATAGAAATTACTTTGAAATTCTAAAGTTAGCATTACATTCAGAGGGTTTACCAATAAATTATGTTAAGAAAGTTGAAAGAAACGGAGAAATATCTTATTTATGTTTCTTTGAATTAATTGAAAAAAAAGGAAGATAAATTTTTAAAAAATTATGAAGTGATAAAGTAAAAGTAGACACATAAAAAGAATGTGATCTACTTTTACTTT
>ENA-OOXT01000074-OOXT01000074.1-human-gut-metagenome-genome-assembly--contig:-NODE-74-length-69342-cov-13.932974_pt1 | contig 69342 bp, 69 predicted proteins | sample MGYA00241590_ERZ501349 | MGnify/ENA primary metagenome ERZ501349 (study PRJEB25962, sample SAMEA2042838) | human gut metagenome | biome: human gut; feature: human-associated habitat; material: faeces...
TTTAAACAAATTATTAATCAGAATTCTGTTGCATTTGCAAGTTGAATTCAGCAATTATTTAAGTCTTGGAAGAAAGACAATAAGAAATCCGGGTATGGAAAGTATGCGGAAACCAATGTGTCGGAGTTCTGGGCTGAAACCGTTACTAAAGCGATACATGGTAAAAGTGATAAATATACCAAGAAAGTAAAGGAAATCTGCAAGAAATACAAACTATAGAGGTATTTTTGCTTAAATTAATTCAATGCAACATGGAGAAGATAGAATTAACCGCTGATGAGATTAAGGTAATCAAGCAGCAATTAAATGGTGAAATCGAGGTTTGGAATGCTGATGATTATCAGCAAAAGCATCTCACTTCGGTAATTGACAAGGCGAACGCCCTTTTGGAGGAATTGGATGCCTACGATGAAATGATAGACGAAAAGGGCGGTGATACCATCCTTTGGTTTTGGGATAAGTACAAGGCACAAGAGAGTATCATAGAATAATTAACCGGGTAAAGGGAATCGGACGGTATCACGCTATCCGATTTTCTTTACTTCATAAATGTGTTTGCAGAACACATAAACCAACGATAAATCAACGGATGGCACTTTTTGAGAAAGGAAATAAAATAGGGAATAGATTTTCATCTGATAACCAACCCCAAAATTCGGGTAGGAAGCCGTCCGTGTATAAATACATCAAAGATATTACGGGCAAAAAGGTAGCTCCGGAAATGAGCAAAGAGGACTACTATAAGGTTATCCGTTTCTTGATGGAGAGTACGCCCGAAACTTTGGAGGGGTTGGTTAAGAACAAAGACGGAACGCCCAACAAGAAAACGCCCGTGTGGGTGCTAAATGTGGTGTCTGCCATTAACGCAGATATTCGCTATGGTAGGACTTATACGGTAGATAGTCTGTTTGATAGGGTTTTCGGTAAGCCCACCCAACAGATAGAGAGCGAAGTAAACGCACAAGTAACCAACAACAGCATGGATTTGTCGGCTCTTACTACGGATGAGTTGCTACAATACAATTCCTTGCTGGAAAAAATAAAGGCAGGCAATGGCACGAAGTAAGGTTACAGACGTGCCGATGGCACTTGCAGTGAAGATTGAGCTTTTCAAGCGTGGTTGTTTCGACTTCATCACCGTAAAGGATGGTTTGAAGCATGAGAAGCAAGAACACGCTTTGAAGATACTTACCGACAATGAACACGTTGAACTTTTGTACGGAGGTGCTGCCGGGGGTGCAAAATCATGGACGGGTGCGGTGTGGCTTCTGTTTATGTGCCTCTGTTATCCCGGTTCAAAGTGGTTTATCGGACGTGCCGAGTTAAAGCGTATCACACAATCTACACTTATCACATTTTACAAGGTTTGCAATCAATACGGGGTTGATGATACCTTGTACAAGTATAACGGGCAATACAATTATATCGAATTTTTCAACGGTTCACGCATTGACTTGTTGGACTTGCAATATAAGCCGGGCGACCCTCTGTATGAGCGTTACGGCTCAATCGAATATACAGGCGGCTGGATTGAAGAGGGTGGCGAGGTGAATTTTGGAGCTTATGATACATTGAAAACACGTATCGGGCGACACCTTAACAATGAACTGGGGTTGAGGCGAAAGTTATTCATTACGTGCAACCCTAAAAAGAATTGGATGTATGATACATTCTACAAGCCGGATAAGAAAGGGGAATTGCCCGAATATATGTACTACCTTGCTTGCCTTGTACAAGAAAATCCATTCATAGACCCCGATTATATAGAGGGCTTGAAAACCACAAAGGATAAAGTAAAGCGTGAACGTCTTTTGAAAGGTAATTGGGAATATGACGATAACCCCAACGCCCTTTGTTCACATGATGCAATCTGTGAGATATTCGGGAATAAGATTTCAATCAAGACAGGTACAAACTATATTACAGGTGATATTGCACGCTTCGGAGCTGACTATGCCCGTCTTGCCGTTTGGGACGGTTGGCATATCATAGAGCTACAATGTTTTCCCGTGTCTAAGACTACCGATATTCAGACGTGGATAATCAACAAGCAAAAGAAGTATAGAATACCCAACCATAAATGTATCGTTGATGAGGACGGTGTAGGCGGTGGAGTGGTGGATAATTGCGACATTCAGGGATTCGTGAACAACTCTACCCCTTTCAATGGTGAAAACTACCAAAACCTACAGACCCAATGCGGCTACAAGCTGGCAGACCACATAAACGCTACGGAAGTGGGGATAGATGAGGATTTGATAAGCACTGCCGATAAGGAAGAAATCATAAGGGAACTGGAACAACTGCAAACATGGAAAGCTGATTCGGACGGGAAACTAAAATTGAAACCCAAAGAAGAAATCAAGATGGATATTGGTTGTTCCCCGGACTGGAGGGATATGTTTCTGATGCGAGCATGGTTTGACTATAACGAGTATGATATACCCGATGATATAGAACGCAGATTAGGTATAACCGCTTAAAAACAATAAAGCAAAATGGGATTATTAAACATTATTTCTAACGAGGTAAAGGCGGCTATTGGCTACCAACAAAACTTTGCCGACCTTTTGACGGCTAAGGATGTGACCCGTGCTCTTTCCATGATGAAAGCCCATGCGGAAGAAGCCGCCAATAATTTACGTGAGTATAAGATTGACACTCACAAAGTGATGGAGCGTAAGGATAGAGCCGTTTACGATAAGAAAGGCAACTTTCTACGTTGGAGTAAACGGTGGAAAATCCCCATTCCTTACCCTCAATTCATCAATGAAATTTCTTTGGTGTTTCTCTATGGCAGACCCGTAAAATGGCAACAGCTTTCAACGGGTACGGATTATGCTTTTCAGAACTACAAAGATTGGCTGAATGAAATACATTTCAATGCCAAAGTTAGAGAGGCTAAACGTTTGGCTGGTGCGGAGGGCATTTCTGCCATTCTTTACCATGTGTACCGGGATAGTGATAATAAACCATCCCTTTTGCTGAATGTGTTGAGCCGGGAAAACAACGATGATATTTATACCATTCGTGACCAATACAAACGGATTACCGCTTTTGCGTGGGGTTACTATCTGACAGAGGCAGGCAACAATACCGTTTACCATGTGGATATATACACTAAAGAGACTGTATATCGTGCCAAACGTGGCAAAATGGGTTGGGAGGTTGAGATAAAGGATAATCCAATAGGGAAAATTCCCGTGCTGATATTTGAGCAAACGCCCGAACATAAGGAGGTGCAACCCATGATTGAACGCTCTGAAATAATGGAAAGCACCGATGCAGATACTAATGACCGCTTTTCTAACCCGGCAATGGTGGCTACTTCTGAAATCCTCAATAGCTTGCCAAAGTCGGAAGAAGAAGCCAAACTGTTTATTCTCAAAAATGGCGGTGATGTACGCTACCTTACATGGAATGAGGCGAGCGAAAGCAAAAAGAATGAGTTTGAAAGATTGGATAAACACATTCTTTCAAAGTCTTTCACGCCCAACATTGATTTTGACAATATGAAATCATTAGGCAACCTTTCGGCAAAGGCTATACGCAAAGTGATGTTGCTTGCCGTTATCAAGGCAGAACGCCACAAGGAAAAGCACGATGATTATATGAAACGCCACGCTAATCTTATGATAGCTATTTTAGGTAATGTGCTTGACTATCGGCATAAGGCTGAATATGATGCCTTGCTGTTAAGGCATGAGTTCCAAGAGCCTTTCGGGGAAGATGTGAGCGAATTGCTTGCCGACCTATCTAAGCAATACAATGATGGGGCATTGAGCCGTGAAACCTATGTAGAATTGTCCTACCTTGTAAAAGATGCGAAACAAGAAATAGAGCGGCTAAAACAAGAAGAAGCGGAACGGATGGAGCAACAAATGGAGTTAAACAAAATGGACGTTTTCGGAGGGGCTGAATAATGGAAATAAAGACAAAATACAATGTTGGCGATAAGGTTTGGATTATGCGCAATAATAAGCCGGAGAAAATCCAAATTAGCAATATTGAAGTGGAGGTAATAGGTGATGTACCTGTAGGTACTTGTTCCCTTTCGGGGGAGTATTATACCAAAATTATATATGTAGAGGTGCAAAGAAGTGAATATAGAAGTTTTGGTGATAAAGACCCAATTTGTAAGCATAATGAATGTAATTGCTTCAATACTAAAAAAGATTTGTTATACAGTTTCTTAGATGATAGCGACTATGGCAAAGAAGAAACAGACATCAACGCAGAACTACCATTGTAGGGACTGTAAACACGCTTTCGACTTCCACGAATTGAACTGGAAAGGTGAGCCGTTCTTATGCAAATGCCCTTTCCATAAATACAGCAAGTTTTTAGATAAGGACTATTGCACCAACTTTAAACTAAAGTAGTGGCATGGCAAAGAAGAAGTACATAGACTATAAGAAGATGCAAGCGGAGCTTTTCAAGAGAACGGAGGGTTACGCTGCCAATGTCCGTATCATCTACCAACAAGTATTTGAGCGAATAATTAACTTGGTAAAGGGTACGGAGTTGGAGGATGGGAAGCCTTTCTCTTTTGCCGACTATGGGTATAGTGAGGAAGTTACGCCCATTCTTAGGGATATGTACAGCCGTGTTTACCAAATTATCCGGGGCGGTGTAGAAAAGGAATGGCTTGCATCTAACGAGAATAACGATGCTTTGGTTAAAAGTGTGTTCGGTGAACAATCAATAAAAGATAATCACTTTGCCCGTTTCTTCAAGCGCAACAAAGAGGCTATGGATGCTTTCTTTGCCCGTAAGAGTGGTGACGGTGGTTTGAATCTCTCTCAAAAGGTTTGGCGATATACGGGTATGTTCCGTGATGAGCTGGAAAATACTTTGGATTTGGCGATTGGTGAGGGTGTTCCGGCTAATCGTTTGGCGGCTCAGATAAAGAAGTATCTACAAGACCCCGATAAGTTTTACAGGCGTTTCCGTATCAAGGTAGGGGAAGATGAGAACGGGCAACCTATCTATGGTAGAAAGTGGAAACGCAGGGTTTGGGACAAAGAAGCCAACTCCTACAAATGGGTGGATGATAGCCCGAAACATTTTCATCCGGGGCGGGGCGTGTACCGTTCATCCGCACGTAACGCCCAAAGGCTTGCACGGACTGAAACCAACATTGCGTATCGTACAGCCGATTTTGAGCGTTGGGCGCAACTCGACTTTGTGGTAGGAATTGAAATCAAGTTATCCAACAATCATCCCGTATCTGACATTTGCGATGATTTGAAAGGTGTGTACCCTAAAACATTCTGTTGGAAAGGGTGGCACCCGAATTGCCGTTGCTATCAAGTACCCGTACTGGCAAAACAAGAAGAATTGGACGAAATGCTGGATAAGATTTTGGACGGGGATAATCCGGCAACGGTGGAATGTGAGGAAAAGGTAAAAGAGCTGCCATCTCAATTTACCGGGTGGATGCAAGACAATGAGCAACGCATCAAGGATGCAACGGAGAAAGGGACTTTGCCCTACTTCCTACGGGACAATGAAAAGGTTATCTATCCACCGACTGCAAAAGAGATAGCGAAAGCCCGGCACGAAGCCCGGACGGAAGCGGAAGCAAATGCCATCCGGCAACGGTGGAATGTGAGAAAAGCGACCTATCACTATGGTAATAATATACTCCGTGTTATGGGTGGTATTTCTGACGTTGATACTACGGCTTTAGCTGAGGCTCTAAAACACCCTGATTTGTCCGCTATCATGTTGGAAGCCCGTAAACTGAAAGTTATAGGCAAGGAGATTTATTCACTGGGTTACATAGATAGCCCTATGGAGGTGGCTAAAAAGTTCTCTTTAGCCGATGCAAAAGCCGTAAACAAGGCGGTTGCTGATAAGCTGGCACAATGGGATAGCCTTTCTTTGGAACAACAATTAAAGAAACTGAATTTTGAAGCATACGACTTCTTAGGTGGTAACTATCACAATGTACAACAGAAGTACCCAACGTGGCAGGTGTCACAACAAGCCTATGTTAAACAGATTGGCATTGTTCAAGATAAGATAGATTGGAAAGCCATTAAGGATAGCTATGCCGACCTATCTAAGTTCTCTACCAAGTCCAAGCCTTACCAATCGCTCATTGCACAGCTTGAAAATGCAATCAACGGCAATGATAAAGCAATGGCACAACAAACCATTACGGAACTTAATGCAAGGAAAGAAAGCATTGAAAAAGCCGCTGCCAAGCGTAAATCAAAAGTCAAGGATGTTAAGTTTAAGGATTCCGATTTTACGCAGGAAAGAAAGGATGAGGCGAAATGGTTTATTCATAGTTCGGATGCAAACGATTATTTCTTTGATAATGCCGTGGATATGTGGAAACTTGCAAGCACCAATGAAAAGGCGGCTATGTATCAATATACGGCTGGTAGTAGTTACATAACAGAGCCTTTGCGTGCTATCAAGGGATATTATCACTACTATGGTAGTAGATTGTCCGAAGCTGAAAAGCATATTGCCGATATGACCCAATATATAGCCCGAAGCACACTTAAAGATGATGTTTGGGTAAAGCGTGACGAAATCAGTGCTTTTGTAAACTATCGGTTTGGGCTGTCTGATTTGGATGCTTACATATCTGACCCGTCTAAGCTTGTTGGCAAGGTTGGTACGGATGATTCCTTTATGTCGTGTGGTAATTGCCGGAATACGAACTTTGGAAGTAAGCCCGTTTGTCTGAATATCTATTGTCCGAAAGGTACACAAATGACCTACGCAGAGCCTTTTTCTGCATTTGGTTCAAGCCATGACAATGGGGACTATTGTCCGGGTAAGAAGTGGAACGGAACTTCTAAGCCTACAACAACGGGGGAAAATGAAATCATCCTACAGCGTGGCACTAAATTCAGAATCACTAAAGCCGAATACACAAATGGCAAATGGTATATAGATATGGAAGTTTTGGAACAAAGCCCGAAAGTGATAAAGGATATGGTTTCTACTCCAATGGGATTCTATTGCAAGTATTGACAACAAAAGAAAGGCGCATCAATTACGGTGCGCCTTTACTTTAATCTTTTATGTATGTAGTCCGATACAGCTTTCTAAAATCCTCTATATCCACCCTTTCAGCATATTTGCAGTACCGATTGAAAAGCACCGCTTTCAATGTGATAGGCACACCATCGTACAATTCAAAGCTGGATAGTCCGGCATCGGTGTACTCCTTTAGAATAGGGGCAATGAGTTTACACCCGGCATCGGTGGCAGGTATAGTTTGTTCAGTCCACCATTTTTCACAAAGCCAAAACATTTGCTTATCGCCATCTTTGAACGGGCATACCGTTTCGCCTTTGTAGAAGCGGCAAAATGATTGTAAATCGTTTTTATACATATTGTTTTCTATTTAAGTTTCCGAAAAAATCACCAACTACATTGAGCATATCAGTAGGCAACAAGTCAAATGCCTTGTCTGAAATTTCTTTGGGGACACCCCAAAGGGCTTCTGCCATTGAGCCGACTATTGCCCCTATCGTGTCGCTATCTCCACCCCATGAAATAGCCCGTCTGATTGCATCCTCAAAAGAGGTGCTTACACGAATAATTTTCAAACAAAGCGGCACAGTGCCTTGACACGTTTCATCAAATACTCCGGCATAATAATCGTTTACCATGAATTGAGGATAGTACGATTGCATTATATTCTCAAATGCTTTCTGATTGTGGGTTGTCCTCAGATAATAAATAGCGTGTGCGACTGCTACGGCTCCTTTAATTCCCTCCGGGTGATTATGGGTTACTATAGCCGTTTTCTCTGCCTCCATCAAAACCTTATCCAAGTTGTCATAAGCCCATGCAACCGGGGAAACACGCATTGCAGAGCCATTGCCGAAGCTGTTATATGGTTGTGGGTTGTCTGAGGCTATCCAGCGGGCAAAGCTGCCACCGTATGCCCCTTTCGGATTGGGGTATGCTCTACACCATTGGAGAAACTTATCTTTGTAATTTGCGCCCGTATTGATTGCATCCGCTACCGCTATAGTACAAATGGTATCGTCTGTAAACGTGCTATCCTTTGTGAATAGTTCAAAGTTGTAGTTATCTGTATTGTTGAACTCAAAGCGTGAGCCTACAATATCGCCTATAATTGCTCCTAACATATTATACCTCCTTTTCTTTTCTGATACCCCTATTTGATTGTTTTGTATGGAGTGTGCCATATCGTATAATGGCTTTTCTACCCTTATGTTCGTCATTCCTTAGAACATTCCAAAGGGTTTCTTTCGAGCATCCTACTACTTCGGTGGGCAACAGCTCATATATAGCGGTAATGCTGCCAAAGTAGTAGTGACGTTTGCCCTTGTATGGCTCTTTCAATTCTACATGAATGACCTTTCTTTGCTGTTTCATTACTATATGTGTTCTATAAACGCAAAATTACTATATTATATTTAATAAAACAAATGTTTACCCAGTTTATTTCATTATACAAGGTTATTGTGTTCTTACAAATAAGCCTCACTATATACAGAAGCTATTTTATCCTGTTTCCTTAGTGCGTACTTCCAATTCAATTTTATTTTCATACCTGTATAATAAATAGTTAATACTTACGACCGTGCATTTTAGGGCGAAGTTCGTTGTACTCCATCTTTCGCTCAATATGCCAAAGCAAATCAATTCCCATATAATTTGATAGACCGATAACGCCCAATAGCATACTGTTTAGTTGTTTACCAAATGAGTAGCCGTATTCATATTCAAATCTTACCGGGATGGTAGCAATGTTGTATATGCTTTCTGTGAATGTTTCTCCGTTGCAGCTTTCGGTGGATTCATAAATTTCTTCTTCGGAGAAATCATTAATGGTTATTCCACGCAGCCCGGCAAGGTCGAACAATCGAATTGCGGAATCTGCCAATTCGTCTTCAACCGTATCTTTGACGTATTTTTCAAAAGCACAAGCAAAACGCTTTTGTTCTTCCACCAACGCAGGGTAACGATTGTATTCTTTCTCAAATTTATTTTTATTGCCCTTGAACCGTTTACGCTTTCGGTCAGCTTCCACCGCTTCCATCAGTTCGGACACAACAAGGCAAAGCCAATGCTCGTTGCTCCGTTCTTCATTGTGAAAACCGTGCTCACAAGCGCATTTATACGCTCTTTTACTAAGTTCGTTAAAAATAATACTTTCCATACAGTAATTTTTTAGTCTATAATTTTGATAGCCATTGTTCGTAAACTCGTGTAGCCACTTGTGCCATCATAACAGGCGGCACACTCATACCACAAATGTAATGCGGTGAAAAACCGCAAAAATCATAGTCTTGTGGAAACGTGGAAATATTGCACACTTCGGAAGTTGATAGATAAACAGGCTTCTTAAATGGAATTGCACTATCAGAATGAGCCGTAAGCGTGTTGCAAATCCTACCCTCATACAGGTAATTTTGATTGAAAAAGCCTCTTTTGCCCGTTAGCTTCCGATAAGCATTTGACATATCAATATCCCCATACGTTCTATTATCAAACATTTCTTTCATGCGCTTGCCGTATGGTTTGCCCATGTAATCCGCAAATTCTCCGTAGTAAATTCCCGGCTCGTTGAAGTCCATGCTAATATGTGGCTCAACATTGAAGAGGTCAGATACTTTTAAGAAATTCACGCCCAAATCATGCCTAATACATACAAAGAACACCCGGTTTCGCATTTGTGGAACACCCATCTTTGACGCATCCAGCAAGAAATGTTGGCAATAATATCCGGCATCTTCAAAGTCCTTGTAAATGCGCCTTACATAATCTATAGCATTACCCATAAGCAAGCCTTTCACATTTTCCGCTATCACAACCTTTGGTTGCAGTGCCTTTGCCAAAGCTATGAAGTCGAAGAAAAGTGTATCAAGAACTTGTGCCGTTTGCCCCTCTCTGAACACTTTTTCTTTGCCCCAATCCTTTTCACGATTGCCGGATAAGGAGAAAGTGGAACATGGGGGTGAGCCGTCCAAAATATCCAAGTTGTAAAGTTCGGGTGGTAGCTCTCTCTCTCTCTCTCTCTCAATTCTCTTATATCCCCTAAAAAATTGAACCGTGGTGCATGGTTGGTTACATACACCTGATTCACTTTAGGGTCTATTTCATTGCAACCTATCACATCAAACCCTGCTAACTTGTAGCCCATAGTTGAACCGCCACCACACGCAAAACAAGAAAACACCTTGCCTTTGTCTTTAGTGAAATTGGCTTCTGCCAGCTTCCAGTTATACGGGAATTTATGAATTTCCATTATTGCACCTCCTCATCTTTACACATAACGACATCGCCACAAATATAATCCCAACCAAAAATAGCATTGTGTTTATGCGCTATTTCTGTGGCTGTTTCGTTGGAATCTAAAACGTCTTTCCCATTATCATTGATTACGAGAATATCCCCATTGTGTAGGTTTATAATATCAATGTAACCATCTACGAACTTTTGCAGTTCATCCAGTTGGAAGTCCAGCCCGTTTTGAGGTTGGATTTCCAATTTACTTCCGTCTGTCTTTATCAGTGTTGCCATCTTATTTTGCCTCCTTTCGTTTTAGTTGAAGTTTTACCTTTTCGGCATCAAACTCATAGTTCATACACTCAGTAAAGTTTCCCATTATAAGCATTAGAGGGAAGAGCATACCATGCTTACATCCTCTTCCAAATTCGTCTGATGCTGCCTTGCATGAATCACATCTATAAATGTCTTGTACTGTTACTATTGCCATTGTGAGCCTCCTTTCTTGCCTTGTGAACGCCTTTAGTATAATTGCGTTCAACACGTCTAACGTCATTGTATTTTGCTTGCGCTGTAGATTCTATCATGTGGGGCTTTTCGTTTCCTACCCAATGAGCATCCGGGTGTTCCTGCTGTATTGCCGCTAAAATTGCATCTTTCAATATTCCCATATCCTAAAGTTTTATTGGTTGATACACACGCTTATTGGAACGAGTAATTTATAAGTCGCCCCGTTGGGAAAGCCATCTTTAATGGCTTCTTTTATCTCTTTTGCGGATGGTACGCTGTTGCGCACTCCAAACTCAATCTTTCCCAAACGTCTGCCGTTATGGTCGAAAATGATGTAAGTGTATTCATTCATAATTCTGAAAATTACTTGGTTACTACTGTTACAAATTGGCACTTTGCCCAAAGCGTAAAATCATTGCTGCTTATGTACTTCTGATTTTGGGCTTCAATGGCTTTAGCTTGTTTTTCGCTAATCTCTTTGCCTTGCAAATAATATCTTTTCATACGGTGTCGCATTGTGGTAACCCATAGACTACCGGATTGAATTTGATATAATACGTTGAAATTCTTCTTTGTCTATTTTTCTACGCCCTGCTTCTTTAAGAATAGAATCGGCTAAATCATCATCTACTACCTTAATGGCTTTAAGAGAATGCAAGTCAATATTGTATGGAGTATTAGTAGGTTTTGCAAGTGGTATATATCCTTTAAACGGGAAATTACCCCGTCCTATATTCCAAACAACATATCCACAAGGAAACTCATCTACAATTAAAAAAATATCTTTACGATTATAATCTTCTGTAACTAATGTGTTCATAATCATTTGTATTGCGCAGGGCTTTTGCCCTACTGGTTATTACTTTCTTAAAATCTCGTCTAATAGTTTCTTATCTGCATCCCAAAGGTTGTACCCTTTGGCTAATTTTCTTCTGAGGTATTCACGCTCACCAATCATGGTTATTGCTTTTTCTCTAAGGTCTGACGCACTCCATTTTTCGGCTTGGTCTATGAGGAAATTTGAAAGACACTTTCTTTCTTCGTAAAGTTCACGCACTAACACCGTCTTTCGCTCTATCTCTTTTAGGGCAGTTGGATTCTTTACCCACAACTCGCAAAAGGTGTCTTTGTTAAGGTCTGTGTTCATGTAACACTCTTCTACTTCTTTGTACCCATCTTCTGTGAGTTTAAGCCCTGTTCTTTCTTCAAATTCTATTTTTTGCATGATTCTGAAATTTTAATGTTGCACATTCTTTGTTCGTAATCAATCTTATTACGATGCAAATATAGGCTATATATTTAATATAACAAAGTATTCGGATATATTTTTGGATATATTTTCAAAAACGCCTATGTAATAGTTGGTTTTGGTAGTCTTTTAGTGGTGATTTTCTTTGTTTAAGATGGGCAGAAATGCTTGAATGGATATATTTACTGCAAAATAGGATATATTTGCGCTTTTCTGAGGATATATTTTCGTTGAGTGAAAAATATTATTCCTTTTGTGTTAATCAAACACACATTTGTTATATTGAATATAGCAAATAAAAAATCGCTTTTACGTCTTGCTTTTAAGCGTAAGATGCTAATAGGCAAGCAATTTACCGAGTAAAATATGTGTGTTTATTAAACGCATATATGATTTTATTTCATATCTTTGCTCTGTAGAAGTTCAACTTACTAAATAACAAAAGGAACAATGAATAAGAAACTCTTTGAGAAAGTCAAAGGCTTGTGTAAAGACACTGGTCTTTCGGAGAAGTACCTTAAAGCGATAACCGAAAAAATGGGTGGCAGCATTGAGGATGATTCTACCGATGATGGGGCAATAGAAAGTACGGCAAATCTGATTGCGGAAGTGGCTAAGGAAAGTCAAGGTGAAGCAACCCGATGGGCGAACAAGAACAAAGAAACCAAGACCGAAGAAGAAAAGAAAGCCGAAGAGGAGAGGAAAAAGAAAGAAGAGGAAGAACGGCTGAAAGGTAAGGTGGCTTTGGATGAAGCGACTGAAAAGAGGTTAAAGGACATGGAAGAGGTTATTGCTGGCTACAAAGCCAAAGAAAGCAAGGAAGCCCGTGCTAAGGAAGTGGCTACCGCTATGGAAAAGCACAAAATTCCGGCTTATCTCCGTGACCGTTTGGCAAAATCAATCTCCGATGATGAAGATATTGAGGATGCCGTTTCCGCTTACAAACAGGAGCTTATTACAAATGGGCTTGATGATGAACACTCAGGGGGGGCTAAGGCGGCAAGTGAAAAGCAAATTGATGAAGCTGCTGATAGCTTGCTGGAATCAATAACCGTAAAATAAAAGATGAAATGAAAAGAAAGACTGCTTCATTTACCGGGATGCGACCCATTTTCACGGGTTCGCCCTCTATCGTGCAAGGCGGCTTCAATCTGGACGTGGAAAACCAACATTTCGCTGTTGGCGATACCGTGCCTGCCGGAACGCTTGCTATCAAGGATGAGGTGAAAAGGACGGTGCAAGTCATCAAGACTGCAAAAGTGGTGGAAGTGGATGCGGAAAACACCAAGAAAGTAAGCCTGTACGTGGATGAGTTCTACGAGCCTTGCTTTGCCGTTGGTGATTTGGTGCTGAAAGACGGCACAGCCGCTACAGCCATTGCCGATGTTCCCACAATCGAAAAGATTGAGCGAAACGGAAACAATTACATTGTCACTCTCTCCAAAGCCATTGCCGGGCTTGTAAAGGATGATGTATTGGTAGAGGTTGTTTCGGACGGACAAACTGCCGCAAAATCAAAGGAGCGTGGCACTTCCAACTCCGTACTGATTGCCGATGTGGAAGTAGGCGAGTTTGAAACCTCTGTAGATGTTTCTGCCGACACCATGCAATACGCAATGTACGAAAGACGTGTGCCGCCTATCCCTGCCGGGCAAAAGGACACTACGGGCGATTACTTGAAAGGGAATCCCCACGTGAAATTAACGAAATCACACTAACTAAAATTAGCGTAACGACATGAAATCTATTTTTTCAACATTCAAAGGGCTTCACAAGGACGGCAAACCGCTTGACTTTTTGGCAACGTGGAAAAAGACTTTTGATAAGGCTTCCGAACGTGAAACAACCCTTTTTCAGAAGATGTACTGTGATAGTTGGTTTACTACCAACACGCCCCAAATGTCATTGACTGCCGAGGCACTTGTAGGTAAGTACAACTTGCGTATCATGGCTACATTGATTGGTGATGAATCACCTACACCTATGAGGCGTTCTGACGGCTTCGATGTGTGGACTAAGGAAATCCCCCGTGTGGGTCACAAGTTCCCCATGTATGCACGTGATTACCGTAAACTGATGGAGGTTTACGAAAATCCCCGTTTGAGTGAATCCGCTAAGGTGAAGCAAATTGAAAAGACCCTTACCCACGACATGAAAGATGCTTATTTGGGCTGTAAGGACGTGATGGACTTTATTGCTTTGATGGCATTCTCTAATTGGGGTGTGGCTCAGTTCGTGCCGGAAATCAACAATCCGGGTGGACGTAAGTACGAGGTGGATTATCAAATGCCGGAAACAAACAAGCTGGTATCAGCTTTCTTGTGGAACTCTGCCAATACCAAAGCTGGCAAGTTGTCCCCCGTCCTGATGTTGTCGGCTATCTGTAGTGACCTGCGTAACCGTGGCATTGAGCCGGGCGAAATCCTTATGAGCCAAGACCTCTATTTTTGGTTGCGTATGGACGAAACGACCCGTTTGTTGGTACATGGTAACGATAAAAAGGCTCAGACCGTAACAACGGCTCAGATGGCAGATTTGCTTGCTGGTAATGAAATCCCCCCTGTAACGGTGATTACCCGTAAAATGGGTATGGATATGGACGGTAAGCGTAAATCGCTTGAACCGTGGAATCACAACTTTATCTGTATCAAGCCTGCCGGGGTTATCGGTGAAATTCAGCCCGCCATTGAAGATAGCGAGTTGATAGAGGAAGAAAACGTGGACTACATGAACGCTGGCGGTGGTATTCGTATCGCCAAGTGGCGTACCGGGGAATCCACTGGTCAAGTTGCAGCCGAATATACACAAGGCTCTGGACGTTTGTTGCCTCTTATCACTGAAATTGGTGCTATCATCTGTTTACAGGTGCGTGGCTTTGAGGAAAAGGAAGTACCAGCCGATGCAAATGGTGTGGCACGTACCTATTGGACTAAATCCGAATTTGAGAGTGCAACAGCTCTTGAAGTAGGCTAAATCTTTTGCTTATGGAACTGGCAGTAAAGAAAGCGTTTATAGACAAAAACGACAAAGGCAAAATCTACAAGGTAGGTGAAACCTTGCATACCGATGAGCTTAACCGAGTTAATGATTTGGTTGCAAGGGGCATTTGTGTGATTAAGTCTTTGGAAAGTAAACAGGCTGAAAAGGTCACTTTCCAAGACAATGAATATGATTTGAATGTGGTAAAGGATGCTTTGGAATCCATCAATGCCCCCGTTGCCAAAAATGCCGGGGTTAAGAGTGTAACCAAAGCGATTGAAGCCCTTTCAGATGAGAGTGTAACGGCTTTGAAAGAAGCCCTTGAAAAATAGTAGTGATGGGAACTTTGACAAAATACAATGCGTTGGTGGGTGAGCTTGAACCCTATACCCCAAGCCGCCTTGCTTTGCAAAAGGCACTTGCTGATGTGAAGATAAGCGACTGGGATAGTGAGTACAATGCCGACACAGACCAACGCACGATAGCCATAGCCGCTATAAAGGTGCTAAAGCGGATGATTGTGCTTACCAATGACACGTTAGGTAAGTCCTCACAAGGCTACAGCGTGGAGAAATTGGAGAAGCGCATTAAAGACCTTTGCAACGAGAACGGTTTGGACGTTTCGGATTTTGTCGAAGTTTCTTCCATTACGGACGGCTCTAATTTGTGGTGATATGGCACGGAATAACGGAACTTTCAGATACACCGCTTTGCCCCTTGAAGCAACGAGGGATGAAGCAACGGGATTTTACACGGACGATGATGCGCCCGTGTGGGTGAAAGGCTGTGAGTGTCAAGTGGAGAAATTCATACCTGCCAAGCAACGATTGGGAACGGACGGGCAAATGTATTCATACACCTTTGATGTGTTTTTACCATCCTACTTTGAGGGTGATTTGAGTATAGGCGCACGTGTGGAAGTGACTTTGGAGCGTGGAGGTGTGGATGAGTTCACCATTTCGGGAATAGATGATACAAACCCTAAATACATAGAGATATGGGGATAATGCCGATGTTTGACAAAGGGGCTATCTTAAACCCCGTGGCTGCTTTCCAAAAGCAACTTGAATTGGCTTTCGTAACCTTGTTAAAATACATGGGCGAAAAGCTGGCTAAGTATGCTAAGGATAGCCACAACTACCAAGACCAAACGGGCAATTTAACCAACTCTATAGGCTATGCCGTGGTACAGAATAAGGAAATCGTTTACTATGGTGGGTCAGACCAGCCCGGAGAGGGTGCGAAAGCCATGTTGGAGGCTGCAATGAAGTATGCCGCCACGCTGCCAAACACTTTTTCCCTCATTATAGTAGCCGGAATGAATTATGCCGCCTACGTGGAAGCCAAAGGGTACAACGTGATTCTACCTGCCGAACTGAAAGCCAAAAGCGAACTTCCTGCCGAGATTAACAAGTTGGTGATGAAAGCTAATAAGAAAGCAATCGAATTATTCGGGAACGCAGCATGATAACGACTGAGGAAATAGCAACAAAGGTTTACGCCATGCTTCAAGCAAGCGAGGTGAAAAACTTCATTTCGGGTGTGATTGATTACGAGCGTAACGACTACACCAAAGAGGATGTGATAATTGTCCCTCATACGATAGACGGTGAAGCATCCGTGCGCTACGGTCAGATAAACGTGAATATTCATGTGCCGGATAAGGTGATAGCCAAAGGCAAGGGGCAAGCCGTTTACAGGACACATTTTAAGAGGCTCATAGAGATAAGGGCAAAGGTGGTTGAGGTGTTGAAAAACCATTATGAAAGTGGGAAAGGCTATAACTGGAACATAGGGCGGTTTAACCCACCGATTAAGGAGAAAGACCAAAACGAACATTTTGTTTCCCTTGCTTTGGAGCTTACAGTAAGAGAAAAGAGTATCAACTAATAAAAAATTAAGATTATGCCGATTTTAGCAACAATGGGGTTGAAAAAGATTTATATCGCCCCTGCCATGACCGATGGAAGTATGCCCGCAAAAGGCAACCAATGGCTTGATTTGGGCGATGTGTATCAAGACACTTGCAACTTGAAAGATGATTCTCCCGAAATCACGGAACATAAGTCGGAAACGTCAAGCAAGGTTATTACGTTGGTGGGTGAAACACCTACAAATGTGGAGCTTTCTTTGATGGACCCGGATTTGGAATTGCTTGCACGTTATTTCGGTGGTACTATTGCTGGAGAAAAGGGCAAGCGCACTTGGATTCGTCCACGAAAATTGGAATACAAGGAGTGGGCGTTATGGATTCAACCGGAAGAGGGCTTGTTTATCGGGTGTGCCAATGTGCGTATCATCCCGACATTCGAGATTACCTATTCTTCAAAGGGTATCTGCCTTGTGCCTATGACTATCAAGTTTCAATCAAACTTGCAAGCAAGCGAGGAAATGAGCGACCCAACAGTAGCATGACACTGAAAAAGTCTGAGAACCGATAGCCTCCTATCCCCGGATGGGGGGCTTTTTAACTTTTAAGACAAATGGAACAACTGAATAATGAACGTGAATTGACCCGTGAAGAACGCTTGGAAATCGAAGAAAAGGCGATACAGGCACTTGTGAACATGGGAGTGAAATTCAATGTACCGCTTAAAATTAACCCGGTAAAACCGCCACGCTTCATCCGTTGGTGGAATAAGCATTTTCCGAACCATGTAAGGATGTGGCGTGACAAACGTATTCCCAAAGGCTGGGATGTGTCCGAAACAGAAGTACCCAATGCCGCTTTGCAAACTATGGAGCGTGTATATATGCGCCACTTCCATTTGAAGCCTCTTTATTTGGGTACGATGGATTGTTTGAGGCGGTTGTATCTGAATATAGAATACGATGAGGAAAAGATACAAGCCGAACCCATACAGGAAAGCAAACGCCTTTTCAAGTATATTCCTCTGATGGCTGAGATTGCAGCTGTAGCCGTGCTTAACAATCCCGTGGTAGCTGACCCCTCTAAAGACAAAGAGGTGAAAGCCTTGAAAGCGTTTTTCATGGAACACCTTACATCTACCCGGCTTGAAAAGCTGGCAGACGTGATAAGCCAAATGATGAATCCCGGGGGTTTTACGTCCTCTATTCGGTCAATACGGGAGATAGGAACGACCAATCCGAAGAAACTCAAAGCAAACCGAGTAGAGTAATCGGGCTAAATAGCCCGTGGGGTAATCGTGGGGAAATTATCAAGTCCTTTGGCTGGACTTACGATTATCTGCTTTGGGGTATCAGTTGGCTAAACGTACAAATCATGCTGGCAGATGCGGCACGTGTGGAACAAGAGCCGGAGCAAACGGACGGAAACAAAGATGGTGGGAAGCCGCCTGTACAGCTAAAGACAAAGGATGATATTAAGAATTATCTGAAAGGAATAATGTAATGGATAATATAAACGGAGCGTTGGCGTTCAAAGCCACCCTTGATATAAATGATTTCAACGTGTCGGCACAAGCGATGGAAAGGAGTATCAAACAGGTTTCATCCACAGCCGTATCGGAATCGTCTGTGATGGATAACTCCATTCAGAGCTTTGCGCAAAATGGGGCGAAATACATTGTTTCCTACCTCGTTGGGCAGGGTATGGGGACTTTGCTTCAAAGTATCGTGCAAACACGTGGGCAGTTTCAACAGTTGGAAATTGCCTTTACAACCATGCTCAAAAGTGGTACGCAAGCAAAGGGCTTGATGGATAGGCTTATTGATACAGCCGCCAAAACTCCGTTTGACCTTTCGGGCATTGCGAGTAGTGCCAAACAGATGCTTGCTTACGGCTCAACCGTGGATAATGTGGTGGATGAGCTGGTAATGCTTGGTAACGTGGCTTCGGGCGTGGGTGCGCCACTACAGGATATTGCCTACCTCTATGGAACGCTACGGACACAAGGCAGGGCATTTACCGTGGATATTAGGCAGTTTGCCGGGCGTGGTATTCCCATCTATGAGGAACTGGCTAAAGTGCTTGGCGTAACCAAAGATGAAGTTTCCAACCTTGTAACGGAGGGTAAGGTTGGCTTTGCGGAAGTAGAAAAGGCTTTCCAAAACATGACGGGTAAAGCCGGGACTTACTACAACCTCATGCAAGAACAAAGCAAGTCCCTAACGGGTATGATTTCCAACATGGGTGATGCGTGGGAACAATCGTTAAACAAGTTGGGTGCGGATAACCAAGATGTTTTTGCCGGAGCTATTGAAAGTGCTACCTATATGGCAGAGCATTTGGATGATATTTTGCGTATTTTGAAAGCCGTTGCTATAGGCTATGGAAGCGTGAAAGCCGCTATTGTACTGAATACATTAGCCACAAAGGGATATACGGGCGTTGCTCTTTTGGATAACACGGCAAGGCAGGCTAAGATTTCCTTAATGAAGTTGGAAGCCGTTGCTACTGGGCAGATGGTAGCTCAGACAAAAGCGATGGTTGCAGCTCAAAACAGCCATGTCGCAGCATTGCAAGCGCAACTGACGGTAGAGGAACACGCCAACATGGTAAAGCAGTTACGCATTGCCACCATTCAACAAATGCTTACCATCCAACAAGCAGAATACCTTTCCAATTTGAATCTAACGGCTTCTTCTGCCAATTATGAGGCGGTGGCTCTGAGTGTTCTTACCGTTGAACAAAAGCAAGCTCTAAGCAAGTTAGACTTGTCGGCTAAAAGTGCCGTGTATCGTGCCGCTTTGGAAAATGAGGTTGCCGTTAAGACACAAAACAGTGCGGCTACCTTAAATGCCATGCGTACCGATGTCAGGGCAGCAGCCGTAAAGATGGAATCGGCACGGGCTGATGCACTGGCGGCAAAGGCGGCTGTAGAACGTGCCTATTTGGAAGTGTACAGGGCACAACAGACTGGGAACGCTGAAAAGATAGCCATTGCCACTAAGAAGATGGAGGCAGCGGAGGATAACGCAGCTATCGCACGAAAGACGGCTTTAGCCACCCAATCCGATTTTTACGCAAAGAAAAAACTACTTGAAGCTACAGCCACCAAGCAATCCACAGCCGCTTCCGTGGCAGATACTACGGCAAAGACAACACAAGGGGCTGTAACTTCCGTACTGACTGCAATCACGACAAAAGCAACGGTAGCGGTGAAAGCTCTTTGGGCTTCCATGATGAGCAATCCTATCGGCTGGGTAATGGGATTGATAGGTGCATTAGTCAGTGTAATTACTCTTTTTACGGGCAAACAAAAAGAAGCGACCACGGCAACGGGTGAATTTCAAGATACCACGAAAAAAGAGATTGACGATTTGAATTTACTTTTTGCCGTATTGCAAAATACGGAGAAAGGAACTCAAACACATAAAAATACGATTGAAAAAATCAATGCCGTATGTAAACAATATAATAAGACATTGCTTGATGAAAACGCTACACTTGATTTACAGCGTCTTAAATATGAGGAATTGACTACAGCCATTCAGCAAACTACAGCCGAAAAAATCAAGGCTAAATATACCGAACAAGCTATGCAAGAACTGGTACAAAGCCAAACGGATGCACTTGATAAGCTGAAAGAGAATGCCGAAGATGCAACCTACAAAGAAATTCAAAAAGTTATGGAAACCACCCCGGAGGGTGTAACCGTTATGATGAATAAGGTTGTTGATGTGGCTTCAAGTTCTATTCGTGGAGCTTCGGGGGCTGTATGGGATGCGGTAGAATCTATGGCGGTAGAATCCGCAAACCAATTGAAAGGGCTAACAGGTCAAGCCTATACCGATGCGTTCAATAACTCATTAAACAGCATTGTTTCACAAGTCAAGCAAAGCACAAGTGCGACTGATAAAGAAATGGATGCTTTCAAAGGTAACATAAAAACATATCTTGAAAGTATTGTACAATCAGCAAAAAGGGCAGATGAAACCATAGGCAAGGTAAATAAGGAATTAGAAGCGTTCATTGCTCCGAAAGATACGACTTCTGTAACAGAGAGTACCGACTATGTGGCTATGTCGTTTAACGAGCTGGATAAGAAAATAGGTGAAACTCAGAAAAGTATTGATACCCTCAATGCCAAAAAGGTAAAGGTGGAAGCCGATAATACCCAACTGAAAGAGTTGAAAGACTTGTTGGATAAATTGAATGGTGCCGTAAACACCAAGACTACAAACCTTAACACGGAAAAGGGAATATCAGACCGTATCAAGCAGCTTAAAGAATTGCGTGAAGCTGCCATTATCGGTAGTTCTGACTATAAGAGTTATGATACGCAAATAAAGAAGTTGGAAGCCCGTTTACCCAAGCATACCACGGGGGATAAAGCGGATAGTGCCGCCAAGCAACTACGTGAAAGGCAACTTGAAGCTGACCGCAAATTGGAGGCTGACCGTATTGCAGTCTTGGAAGAGGGCTACGAAAAACGCAAGCGCACCCTTTCGCTCCAACACAAGGAGGCATTGGATAATATAGACAAAGAGGAAAAGGCTTTGGCTAAAGCTCGTAAGGATGCCGGAAAAGGTGGCTTATCTAAGTCTGAAAAGGACGGCTTCGATGAAAGGCGAACACTTGAAAACAAGAAATATGATAAAGCCCAAAACAAACTCTTTGACGGTGAAATAGAGTACAAGAAACAGCAATATGCCTTGTATTTCCGTTGGGTGCGTAACATGGGCGAAGATGTAGCCAATACCCAATTTGCCACGCTTTTAAAAGGCGGTAAATCGTACAAGGAGTATGTGGAAAATGAAATCAAGGCTCTAAAGGATAAACAACAAGCCGGAACACTCACAGAGGGAGAAAGTAACCAACTTATTTCCCTTAATATGCAATACAATGAAATCACGGGGGCAAAGTCCGCTATGGATTCTTTCAAGGAATCTGTATCTAAGACCATTCAGCAAGCCCAAACACTTGCCGAGAAGTTGGAAGCCATAGCCGATGCAAAAGAGAAGCTGGCTAATGGAAGTTCCGGGCTTGTGGGTGCTGACGAAAAAGCGGAAGCCACTTTGTTTGTTTCAGAAGAAGATGAAAAGTTACAGGAAGAAGTACAGCAAAAGATACTTTCCTCTTACAGAACCTTTGAGGAACAAAGAAATGACATCCAAAAGGAATACGCCTTGCTGCGTGCTGCCGCTCAAAAGACGGGCGACCAAGAACGGATTAACCAAGTAAACAAGTCGGAGGCAGAAGCGTTAAGCACCCTTACCGCCAATATGTTAAAGCAATCGGATAGTTGGAAGAAGTTATTTGGCGATTTGGATAGCCTTTCTGTAGCTGAAATAGATAAGTTGGTGGCTGATATTGAAACAAAGCTAAAAGATGCGGATTTGAAACTGAATCCCGTAGATTACCGTGCTTTGGTTGATAGTTTGAATCAAGCAAAGGAAACGCTTATTTCAAAGAATCCCTTTAAGGCTTTAGGCACGTTCTATGATGATTACATTGAAGCCAAAAAGAAGCTGGCAGAAGCCAAAGCGAATGTTGCTGCCGGAAAGGGTACGGATGAGGATGTGAAAAAGGCAGAGGCTGACATGAAGAAAGCCGCCAAAGGCGTAACCAAGTCCATTGAAACGATTACCGATACGGCTACCACGTGCGGCAATGCCATTGCATCCATGTTTTCTGATTTGGGACAGGATGATTTGGCAAACGGCTTAGGCACTGCAATGGAGTTGTTCGGGCAGTTGGGCAATGCCGCCGCCTCTGTAGGTAAAATGATGAGCGGTGACATATTGGGAGGCGTTACGGGTATGGTAAGTGCCGTTACTTCTGTAGTGGGCATATTTGCCAAATTGCATGATTCCAAGTATGAGAAGAAAATTCAAAATCTGCAAAAGGAAATAGATGCGCTGGAACAATCCTACAGCCGTTTGGAACGAGCCTACAATAATACTTATTGGGTGTTCAATGATAGCCAACGTGAAGCCTACGAAAAGAATATCCAACTGATTAACGACCAAATACGGGCTTTGGAACAAGAAGCCAACGTAGCAAAGAAGAATTGGGATTTTGCCCGTTACGCTCAACTCAACAAGGAGATTAAGGAACTCAACAAGCAGTTGAAGAATGCGGAAGAAAACGGAGATATGTTTTCTATCTATGAGGCTCAGAAAAAGAACCTCAAACAGCAACAAGAGGATTTAAGAAAGCAAATTCAAGCTGAAAAGGATAAGAAGAAAACCGATAACGGAAAAATCCAACAGTGGAACGAGCAAATAGAATCCATTACCCAACAGATAGAGGATTTGGATAGGTCAATGATGGAAACGCTTGCCGGAACGGATGTAAAAACCGCCATTGATGAATTTGCCGATGCGTTGGTAGATGCTTATTGCAAAGGTGAGGATGCAGCGGAAGCATTGGGCGAAAAGACAAAAGAAGTCCTTAAAAAAGCGGTTGTGGAAGCGTTGAAACGTGAGTTTTTGGCAAAGGGAATCAATGATGCCGTTCTCTATTTGGGAGAATCCATGAAAGACGGGAAACTAACCGATGTAGAGAAGCGAGAATTTGAAAGGATGGTGAACGCTGCCGGGGATTTGTTCAATTCCGCATTGGAGGGTATTGGTGATTGGATTAAGGATGTGGAGGAAGAAACCGTACAGCAAGACCCCCTTACGGGTGCGGTTACTTCCATGAGTGAGGAAACGGGCGGTGTGATAGCCGGGCGGTTGAATGCCTTTGTCATAAACCAAAGCGACCAAACCTCTATTATGAGGCAGGCACTTGTTTACCAAGCCGAAATAGCCGCCAACACGAAGTTGAGTGCATCAGAGCTGACGGAGATTAAAACTACTTTGAAGCGCATTGAAAATAAAGATAGTTCACTTTTATCACAAGGAATAGCATAGTTATGGAACTGGTACAACAACTTAAAGAGGATGGCAAGGCAAAGGGGCTTTGCCGTATGTGGCAAATGAAGCTAAGAACGGGGCTTGACTATGAGCAACTGATACAGCTTTACATTAAGGGCATAGATTTCTGTATATCGGAGAATTACCCCACGCTTGACTTTATACGGGAACACTTCAAAGGCAAATGCGAGGTTTACGGGGTGTTTGTGGATGATGAGGTTACGGATAAGGTGAATTTACCCGATGTGGTGCTGAATGGTGACTGCAAAGCTATGTTGGAGTATGACGGCTATTCTGTTTCACGGGTATATGCACGGCATGATTCCCATAGTGCCGTAAACGTGTCGGACAATGCGATTGTTACCATAGACGCTTTCGATAACTCGTATCTGTATGTGGCGGTAGCCGGAACGGATGCAAAGGTGCTTGTGAATCTGTATGGCAATGCCAAAGCGGATATAGAGGGAGTGGGGATAGAAGTTAGACAAATGAATAAAAATACTTACTGATATGGATAAGAACATGATTTTACACCTGCCTTTCGATGACCCGGACGGTAGTATAGCTTACGACTTTTCACAGTATCGCAACGATGCCACCTTATCGGATGGTGCGGATTTTTCTAAGAAATCTAAAGTGGGTAAATCACTTGCTTTGAATGGTACGGGCGAATGCGAAACAGCTCGTTCCATACCCTTTAGCGGTAATTTTACACTTTGTTTTTGGGTGCTGCCTGTTTCTCAAAAGTTAGGCTGGGTGCTGAATATGCCCGGTATAGACAATTATAAAGAGCAATGGCTTGATGTAATGCCCGATGGCTGGATTTTCTTTGCTTTCGTTAAGTCCGGCAATATGTTTACCGTCTATGAGAACACGACCCGGATATTCAGTGAAATGTTACCAAAGACACCAACGGGGCTTTCCATCAACGACCAATCACTTTTTGGGACGAAAGCCTTGCTGGACGAAGTGAAACTGTTTGACGTGGCGAAAGAACCCCGTGAAATATTCGAGTTGCAGAAAGATACGGATGTGGAATATTTCATAGACGGAAAGAACTTCAAGGAGTTTGGGGTATTCGTTTCCAAAAGTGCCGGATTGGTTGGACGGTTGGAGCGCAAAGAAGCCTTGCAAGTGAACTGGGACAATTACCACGGTATTGTAAGGGATAAGAAGCGACCACGCTACAAGGAACGCAACATTACGCTGGATTGCTTTATTGAGGCTTCGGGACGTGCCGCCTATGTGGAGTGGGTAAACCTTTTCTTTTCCCAATTCGATGCGGAGGGGAACCACCGTTTGCGTGTGGACTATGACGGAAAGGCAAAGCCTTTGGTATATGAAGTGGAATTGCTGGATGAGGCAGACCCGGAAAAGAGCTGGGGACAATATAGCAACGATTTGATGGTGGGTACATTCCGTTTAAAGCTGGTGGAAGATGAACCTGTGAAAAAGGTGCTTAGATATATAGGTGGAACTGCAAACGGCAAGGCTACGATTACCGTCACTTCGTCCAAGCTGCTTAATATCTATTGGGGTGACGGCACGCACACTTACGATGTGTCCGGCAGCGAACAAACGATAGAACACACTTACGTTACACCCGGTGAATACGAGATAATCGTTTCGGGCGTGATTGAAGACATTGAAAAATTTGAAACCAATGCTATTGTGATATGGGAACTCTTGAAATAATCAGGCGTAACGGTGAAAAGGTACGCTTGTTTTCCAAAGAGCCGTTTTGTACGCTGAAATCAGCCGCTCAAAACAGTTCCTTAATGGGGGATGATAACGTACAGCTTTCCATTGTTTCCTCTGAGTTGCTTAATTTAGGCAAGGGAGATAAAATCATAGTGGAGGGTGAAGAATACACCATCCGTACTAAGGTGAACCGTGAAATGCTTTCGGACAACCATTATGTGCATGATGCCACTTTCTACGGAGTGATGTACGAGCTGATGAAAAGCCTGTACCGAAACACCGATGCAAACGGGAAATCCAGCAAAAGCACGTTTGACCTCACTTATAATATCCGGGACTTTGTAAAGGTGCTTATCTACAACGTGAGCCGTGACTATCCGGGCTTATGGGCTTTCGATGAAGCTAATTGCCCGGACACAGAACCCCGTACCATTTCCTTTGCTCGTAACAATTGCCTACAGGTTTTGCAAATGCTTTGCAGTGACCGTGAATTTGATTTGGAGTTTCTCATTACCCAAAAGGACGGGGTGCGTACCATCCACATAGGAAAGTTCGGTGCAAAAGTTGTGCCCCCGGGTGGCAACGCTTTCTTTGAGTGGGGCAAAGGCAACGGCTTGTACAAGCTCAAAGAGCAAAAGGTAGATGATAAGACCATTATCACAAGACTTTGGGTGGAGGGTGGCACGACCAACATTCGGAGTGATTACAGGGACTATTCAGAACGCCTACAGCTTCCGTTTCCAGTGCGTTTGAACAAAAAGGAACACAAACTATGGGACGGTACAATAGTACCGCCTCAGAGCGAATATATAGGCATATCCGATGATAACAAGCGTTATTTGGAGGATGGCGATTTGAGGGATGCACTGGGTAGTGATGAGGATGCTGTGACGTATGATAATATTTTCCCGAAACGGACGGGTACGGTTACTGCTTTGGTGGCTGATGATATAAACAGCTTCATTGATGATACAATGGACTTTGACCTGAACGAGAAAGACGATAAAGGTACAAAGTATCTGATTAACGAGGTATCGGCAAAGATTACTTTCATTTCGGGTAAATTAGCCGGACAACAATTTGAATTGGCGCAAAAGGGAGGATACGACCATGCAACAAAAAGGTTTACGCTCATTCCATTTACGGACAACAGGGGGCTAACTATTCCTACCACTGAAAGCGAGGCTTACCGAATAACGGAGGGTGACACGTATAAGATTACGGATATTCACCTGCCTAAATCTTATGAAGATGATGCAGAGGAAGATTTATGGTATGCCGGATATAACGAGTTCAAGCCACGCACACAGGCACGGGCGCAATATCAGCTTACCTTTGAACGCTCCTACTTTCTGAACGCTTTGCCAAGCGATAGCGAAACAACCGTCTTTCATGTGGGTAACTATGTACCCGTGAAAGATGAGCGTTTCGGTATTGAGAAGAATATCCGCATCCAAAAGGTGACAAAGAACCTGCTTGTGGAGCATGACTATACACTGACCCTTTCGGACATTACAGCCATTTCCCCAATCACTCAAACGGTTGTGGATGTGGGACGGCACGAAACAATCATAGAAAACAATCGGCTTCGGGACTTGACTAAGGCACGGAGGGGATGGCGTACAACAGAGGAACTGCGTACAATGGTGTATGATACGGACGGTTATTTTGACCCCGAAAACATCAAGCCCAATTCCATTGACACCAATATGCTTACGGTGGGGTCTAAGAGCCAACAATTTGTTTTGATAGATGTGATACTGCAAGCCAACGTAAACGGAATATCCAATCGTTTTGATGCTTCTGCCGGGGTATTGGCTCACTTGACTATTGATGATGAGATAATCAAGCATTGGAACATGGCGGCTGGCTCATTCACTCTATCAAGCCCAAAGGGGTACTATGTGTTTGCCAAGTGCTCCAAGAAAAGCACGGATGGCATTTGGTATGTGACACAGGAACAACTAAAGGTTGAACCAACCGAAGACCCGAACAACTATTATTTCCAAGTAGGTATATTGGGGTCGGTGCATTCGGATGATGATTTCAGGGACTTTACCACTACCTACGGATTTACCCGTATCAACGGAAACACTATCACTACGGGTAAGATTATAACAAGCGATAAGGAGTGCTATTTGGATTTGGACGGCAACAAGTTCCGTATCGGTGATTCTTCAAGTTCTATTGATTGGAACGTAACGGCAAAACGCCAATTAACATTGCACAACGTCCGTTTGCTTTCTGATAGTGGGGACACCTCACATATCGGGGTGTTCCGTGGCACATATAATCCGAAGTACGTGTACTATGCTGGGGATGAGGTGACTTATACGGTGAATGGTGAAACGTGTACTTACCGATACACCAACCCCACGCCAAGCATGGGCAACCTGCCTACCAATTCCGTATATTGGTCGGTTGTGGCGAAAGGTTCTACTGGGGATAAGGGAGAAAGCGGTTTATCCGTATTCTATACCTATAATGACAGTGAAACCAAGCCTGCCACCCCTACGGGGGATGGCTCTACGGGAGGTTGGCACAGAACTTCGTCCGAAAACGTGGTTTGGATGAGTATAAAGAACGCCAAGACCGATACGGAGGGTGCGTGGGGTATTCCTTTTCGTGTGCGTGGTGCTGATGGTACTTCAATCAATATCAAAGGTTCTAAGGACAATGTTTCACAACTGCCTACCGTTGGAAATTCAGAGGGCGATGCTTATCTAATCGGGGGCAACCTCTATATTTGGGATGGCACGAACTGGAAAGATGTTGGAGCTATTAAGGGGGAAGATGGAAAGAGTAGCTATCTTCATAAGAAGTATTCCGATGATGGCGGCAAAACGTTCACAGCCGGAAACGGTGAAACACCCGGAAGATGGTTGGGTTTGTATGTGGATATGATACCCACCGATAGCGACAAACCAAGTGCCTACAAGTGGAGCGACACGAAAGGACAAGACGGAACGCCCGGTTTACCCGGTGAAGATGGGCGTACTCCATACTTCCATATCAAGTATTCGGACAACGGGGGAATGTCGTTCACTGCAAACAATGGTGAAGAGCCGGGCGATTACATAGGGCAATACACCGACTATGTGCAGAAAGACAGCGACAACCCGATGGATTACACGTGGGCTTTAATTAAAGGAGAATCGGGTACGGGTGGAACGGATGCCGGAGCTGGCGAATACTACGAATACCGTTACGCTAAAAATGGCTCGACTTCAACGCCCCCCACTTTGGATATTAATTCTTCCAATCCTGCCGGATGGACTACGGAAATGCCAACACTTGATGAGTTTGAATACTTGTGGTGCATCATGGCTAAGAAGTCCGGGCTTGCAGACCGTACCAAGTTCTATTTGCCCATTGAGGAAAACAATTTTTCTGATGTTTCGGGTAATGGCTACAATGGCGTATTGGGTAGTGGAACGGTGGTAAAGGACGGAACGAGATATGCCCTCAATCTGAGTGGTGGAATGGAGAGCCGTATTCCTTATGATTTACCCTTTGGGGAAAGTTTTACACTCTGTTTTTGGATGAAGTCAGACCAAAATCAAGTCAAGTGGATGTTGAACGGATATAACGGTAGGCACTATGTGGAAAAGAGTATTGCAATCACGCCTAATACGTGGTTTCACCTTGCATTCCGTTTTAATGACCGTACCGTTACGGTATTCAAAAACGGAGAGCAATTACATAGTGGTAGCGTTAATATCATGGCTGTAGGCTTTGCTATTTACGATGATGATGTATTCGGTTCTGCCGTGTATTTCGATGATATACGTTTGTTGATGGGGGCTTTACCTGTGAATGACATTGCTTCCGTAATGAATGGCAAAGCAGACCTGATGATACAGAAATGGAGTACCCCTATTCGTGTAAATCCTTATGATGGTGAAGATGGAAAGCCGGGTGTTAGTGTGACATTGGCAGATGTGGAATATGCACAAAGCACGTCAAATTCAGTTGCGCCTACTACGGGGTGGCAGACAACCGCCCCGACATGGATAAATGGGAGGTATATATGGAGTAGAACGAAAGTATCTTATTCAGACAACACGACTACCTACACTAAGGCGGTTTGTATTACAGGCGGCAAAGGCTCTACGGGTGATAGCGGTGTTGGCGTAAGTTCTATTATTGAACAATACTACCTATCCAGTTCGGCAACCTCATTACTTAATGGCTCATGGAGTACAACACGCCCAACTTGGAAAGACAAATGGTATATATGGACACGCTCGGTTATCACTTATACGAATGGAACGAGCGACACTACGGCTGCAATATGTGTAACGGGGTCGAAAGGTGATAAAGGTGAAGATGGAAAGCCGGGTGATAAGGGGGAGAAAGGCGATAGCCCCGTACTTGTTTATAGGGGTATTTATGATTCATCCAAGACTTATTACGGAAATAGCAAACGGTTGGATGCTGTAAAATACAACAATCAATACTATATAGTCCGTATTGATGCAGGAACATTCTCAAATGTCACTCCCACGACAACAAGCAAATGGAATACGTTTGGAGCGCAATTTGAAACTATTGCCACAAACTTGTTATTGGCTGAGGGGGCAAACATTGGAGATTGGTTTATTAAGGGCGGTAAGATTGTTTCCACTATGGGTAATGGTAACAGGGTAGAGCTGGATGCTTCAATGGCTCGTATTTATATTGAATCTTCAAGTGGTGGTGGTGATTATGCGCTCGTTGATTTTGGCGCAAAAATGACAATAGATGCCAACCGTGGAATTTTTGAAACAAGGGCTAAAAATGCTCCTAACTATTCTAATGCGGTTTCCTATATGTCACCAACGGGAATATTCTCAAATATGGCAGGTACGGACGGTATGCCAGCAAGTAGCGGATATACGCACCGTGGGGCTATTGTTGGGCTTGGTTTTGCAAATGTTCCGGCAAGAACATGGGCTATAAATGCGGTAGATACAATCGTGGCAGGTGTTTATGGTCGGGCTTCTAATTCGGGGACTGCACCAGCCTTTGGCGGTTTCTTCTATGATTTATTTGCCGGAGGCTTGATTTTTGGTCGAAAGTGTATTACAGGAACGTCGAATAACACATGGTATTTGAATAGAGAAGATACCGTGGTAATAGGGTACACGTCTGCCGCATCAGTAGTGTATCTTCCGGCTTCTCCTAAAGAAGGGCAGGTTATATTTGTAAAGCAGTGGTGGAGAGGCTATATGAGATTCAGACCAAGAAGCGGCTACCTAATCTATGATGATACTTCGGTAAATGACTACTACGATTTTGGAGAGGGTCAAGGTGGTATGTTTGTATATACCGTAGGATATGTAGATGGAGTTAAAAAACAAGCATGGTTAGTAAGTAGATGGAAATACTAAAAATATGGAAGAAAGAGTATTATACGGATATATGGATGGCGACTATCTACAATGTATAGAAATAGCCCCTATTCCTCAAAAAATCAGAAATGAGAAAACGGGGGAAATAACAACACGCATGGTATCGGTTATTGAACAGGTGGCTGAACTGCCAACCATATATAAGCCAGTGGATGCAATAGATGAAAGTAAACAAAACACAGATAAGGAGGGCTATGTTGTGCGCATTGTGCCATACGATGCCGGGGACAGGATTTCATTCAGATACATAGAAGTCCCCGACTTTCAAAAGGTGGCACATGAGATTGAACGCTCAAAGGAGGTGTTGGCAAGTAGCGATTATAAGATAATCAAATGCTACGAAGCCGCCCTAATGGGGTCTGCAATGCCGTATGAGATAAAGGCATTGCATAATGAAAGGCAGTTGCTAAGAGATAAAATCAATGAACTTGAAGCACGTTATACCTCATTATCTGATGATATACTTTAATTATAATTATAAATGTGTTCAACAAACACATTTATGATTATATTTGCAGTTAAATAAACTTGATTTACTCAGTGAATTATGGAAACAACGATGTACAGCCTACGGATTCTTTCCAAAGGTAAGGTTACAGACCTTTCCAATGGTTTTGCTTTGGGTGGTGTTCCGTTTACCGTCTTTGTACGACCTAAAGAGGTTACGATGGAAACAAGTACGCTGCTTAAATGCAAGCTCATTTGTGATAAGGAATTTAGTATGTTCCCCGTACCTATCGGGGATTGGACGCCCGGAGCGATAACCGTAATATCCCCAAACGGTATCGACCTTTCGGTATATGATGTGTATTGGGGTGCTGGTGAAACTATTAAATAACTTATAGCTATGGGATTATTATTGGGAAGCGGAAACACGAAACCGCAATATCCTTACGACCAATGGTATGGGGTGCAAGGTGATTTCAACTCACAGGACTACAAACTAAAGCGTGTGGGTAATTTGGATTTACACCGTACATTACCCATTCAAGCGAAGCTGAAACGCTTTGTGGAAAACCCTGACGGCTCGGTTAAGTATTACCTTAACCAAAATGACAGCCGTAAAAAGGATTCGGGTGCAACGGCTGTGATTGACAGCACGGACGGTAATGTAATGCTTGAAAAGCCGGAATATTACTTCAAGTTGGAAATAGAGGGGACGAAATGGATTCGTGCCTATTCCGAATATCCGTTGCCCGGCTTTATCAAGATGGAACGAAAGACGGTAAGCCCGTGGTATGCAACGGTGGATATTACCAACTCTGTAGCCGTTTCGGGATGTTGGCTCACTTGGAATGGCGATGAAATTGCAAGGGATTCAGACGGATTTGTTATACTCAAAGCGAATGCCGCACAATTCAGAGGTGGTTCGGGTGCTGGTGATGCCGCTAAGGATGGTACTTACAACTCCATGTTGGGTATGCCTCGTACTTCCATTTCAAAGGCTGGTGTTCGTCCTCTTTGCAAGAACGGAACACACCACGGGGCGTACAGGGTGTACAATGAAATTGCTTGGTTGCAACGTGTGGAATATGCCTCATTGCACTGCCAAGATGCTTACACCGAAACGCTGACTGCTGACGGATTCCATCAAGGAGGCTTAGGGAGTGGTCCGGTTGTTAATGGTACGGAGTGGAATACATGGGGAGATTACAAACCCTTTGTGCCTTGCGGTGTTACTGCAACGCTGGGAAACAACACGGGTAAGGTGTCCTACACCATCAAGGGATGGACTGGTGGCGATAAGGTGGTACAAGTAACCTCTTACCGTGGCTTGGAAACTCCTTATGAATACTTGTGGATGCTTGCTGATGATGTACTAATTTGGCATAAAGCGGATGTATCTATTGCCTATGTATGCGAAGACCCGACAAAATTCACCTCTCATTCAGATAGTGCTACTACCGTACCTATCGGATATGAAGCCATTACGGAGCTTCCACGAACTGAGGGCTATGTGCTTTCTATGGCTCATTCCACTAAAGGTTATTCCTTTGCCGAAAAAGTAGGAGGTTCAAGTAATAAAGGGTATTGCGATTACTATTGGACTCCCACAGGTGGTAGTACGTGGTCTGCTGTAGGCTGGTATGGTGCCCTTTTGTCTGCTTGTGCGATTAATGGTGCGAATGCGGGTTTCGGTTTTCTGAATGCGGTTTATCGTTCCTCGTATGCGAATGCGTACCTTGGGTTCCGCTTGTGCCGTTTTTGACGGACTGCAAAACTCGGTGAACGGAGCAACGAAAATGGCGTTGGATTGAAAAAAATAAAAACATAACAGGGTTGTGGCGGCTGGTGCCCTTTTGTCTGCTTATGCGAATAATGGTGCGAATGCGGGTTTCGGTTATCTGAATGCGAATAATCGTTCCTCGAATGCGAATGCGAACATTGGGTTCCGCTTTTACCGTGGTTTCAACTTATAACTGTTGCTGCCACGCCCTTACCTCACAGGGACTATCGGCACGTCTGATAGTTGGTAAAATAATATGGATTAGGACGGTGCAAGTAAGTAATTGAAAGCTCTGTTTTAGAACAACGGCACAAATGGGTGTAGTAAAGACTGAATACGGGTTATGTTATACGGCTGATACCTGCTTTAATCAATACTCGGATTTTGAGGATTGCGGTTTATATGTCGGTGATACAGGAAAGATATTCATTTCCCAAGCTAAGAAAATTAAGAATGTTTATCACCTGATATATGAATGCTCCAACCTCATACGGGCGCAATATAAGGCACAGCAAGGCAAAGGAGAGCGTACCGAAATATCCAAGTTCAATGAGAACATTTTGGAGAATTTGGATAGCTTGTACTGGGACTTGCGCAATGAAACTTATACCCCCGGTGAATATCGGATTAAGGTTATATATGAGCCGAAAGAAAGGGTGATTATGATTGCCCCGTTCTTCCCGGACAGGATAGTACACCATTGCATTATCAATGTGTTGGGGCGTTACTGGACTAACTTCTTCATTGCGAATACATACGCTTGTATCAAAGGGCGTGGTATTCATAAATGTATGGAGGATGTGCATACGGCTTTAATCATAGACAGAAAAGGTACAAGGTTCTGTTTGAAGATTGACATCAAGAAGTTCTATGATAACATAGACCACGCAGCATTGAAAAGGATAATCCGCTACACTATAGCGGATGAACAACTGTTAAGGCTGTTGGATAAGATAATAGATAGTAACGGTAAAGACAAGGGGCTGCCAATAGGCAATTTCACAAGTCAATATTTGGCTAATCTCTATTTAGCATATTTCGACCATTGGGTTAAAGAAGAACTGGCTAAGATAGTGATGAAGCGTTTTGGGGTGAAAATCTACTACTATCGCTATATGGATGATATGGTGATACTATGCGCTGACAAAGAGGCACTGCATTTCGTACTCGACATGATGGGGCTTTACTTGGGTGGCGAATTGAAAGTAGAGATTAAAAGCAACTGGCAGATATTCCCGGTTGATGCTCGTAGCATTGATTATGTGGGATTCAAACAAAACCATTACGGCATATTGCTAAGAAGCGGTATTCTGAAAAGGTTTTATAAGAAATTCCACCGCACCATCAATAAATACGAAATCAAAGATGAAACGGATATTAAACACTTCTTCCCATCTGAATATGGCTGGATAATCAGATGCTCGGAGGAACACAGTAAATTCATTTTTAATAATTGTTTGAACGATGGAAGCAAATGTTTTGACTACAGGGCTGCTGGCTAAGACTAAGCCGGAGGTGATAGATTCTCTTAATAACGGGCAGGGAACGTTCCTTTATAACCATAACATCAAAGAGGTTAAGGTTATTGCAGACAAAGAGGGTGGCATTGAGATTACGACTGATGCGGAACGTGCCACAGGCACGATGTTCCAATATGACAGCGTGAGGGTGGAATATCCAAAAACGGCTGATAATATTTTCAGCACGTTGCTTACTGCAAGATACCCGGCTAAGACAGAAAGTAAGCTGGTAAACGAATATCAGTCTGCCATGCTGGGCTTGCTTGCCGAAAGTGCGAAATCCCCCTATGAGAACTTTTTGAAAGACCGTTTGGCTATCCGTGAAATGGTGGATGCCGATTGTGAAACCTATAATATACCGATAGACTTATGAACGAGGTAATGGACTTTGAGGAAACCGAATCCTTGAATGAAGATATTTTCGATTGTGAATACACCTCAGTAGATGCCGTGATTAATGAGGTCACGGTGTTTACGGGATGTAAGGAAAGACAGACAGAGAACGGAACGAGAACACTTATCGCCTATGGCGAGGGTATCGGTGCATCCGCTTTCTATACTGACAGCAAGAAGTTGAAAGATGTTGTTTTAGACCCGAAGCGCAAATATCCGTTTCGTGCCGTTATCAAAGTGGTACGCTATGGAACGATGTACGGGTTTAAGTTCTTTCCACCGAATACTCCAATCACGCAGGAGGATAGAGATAACTTTGAGTATTACAAGCGAAACAAGTATAAGAAAAACCGATGATGGAAGAAAGTTTGAAAGTGGCACAAGGCATAAGCGATTTTGGCTTTATGGTGATAGTGTGCGCTGTGTTCCTCTGTTTGGCGGCTGCACTTATGATAGCTTGTTTCAAATGGTTCAAGTCTATCATTAACGGCATGATTAAAGGCAATCAGTCTATGGTAGCCGAACTTCTGACGGAAACCAAGAATCAGAATGATATGCTTACGGATATTGCGGAGGGGTTGCGCCCGGAAACGCAGCTAAGGATAAAGAATACTTCGGGTATATACTTTGACCTTGCTATAGAAAGGGTGTGCCGGATTATTCGGAAAGTGAGAGAGGAAAACCACATAGCCGACCATGAGGCTACAAAGGCTAAGATACACACCTTGATAATGAACTTGCACGAAGATAGGAATAGCAGGTTTGACTACTATACCTATCGGGGCAAACGCTTATCCAGCTACACGTCCCCCGAATGGATTGAGTGGGTGGAGCAATGCGTATGGAGTGAGGTATATGCAGAAAGCGTGAATAACGGCAGAACTTATACCAATGTACAGACGGTTTATGACCGTATAAAAATAGATTTTTACCATAAATTGAATCAAGAATGAAGATACTTATAGACAATGGGCATGGAGAAAATACACCGGGTAAACGCAGCCCGGATGGAACTTTCAGGGAGTATGCCTATACGAGAGAAATTGCGGATGAAGTCGTGCGTGAACTGGCTAAACGTGGCTATGTAGCGGAACGCATTGTTAAGGAGAACTTGGACGTGCCTTTGGCTGAACGTGCAAGGCGTGTGAACGAGGTTTGCGCCCGATACGGGGCTAATAACGTGTTGCTTGTTTCCATCCACTGCAATGCTGCCGGGAATGGCGAATGGATGAATGCCCGTGGATGGTCTGCCTATACCACTAAGGGTAAAACGAAAGCTGACGAACTGGCAAACCGAATGTATGATGCTGCCGCTTGCTTTATTACCGGGCAAAAGATTAGGCGTGACTATTCGGATGGCGACCCGGATTGGGAGGAAAATTTCTACATCCTTTCCAAGACGAAATGCCCGGCTGTATTGACGGAGAATTTCTTCATGGATAACAAGGAAGATATTGCTTACCTTACATCTATGGAGGGGAAACAAAACATTGTGAACACCCACGTAGAGGGTATAATCCAATACATCAAGGAATATGAGAAATAAAGCGTTTTTGATATTAATCGCCCTCTGTGGGCTTTTGATGGCGGCTACCTTTGGGCTATGGGCTTATTGTTCCAAGTTGAAATCGGAAAAGGAAAGATTGGATGGCAACCAAACCGCCTTGTTGGAGAAAGTCGAATTTTACCAAACAGAATCCGGGAAATCCGCTGCCTCTGTACAGGCATTGACTTTATCCAAGTCTGAGGTGGAAAAGCATTGTGCCGACTTGACGAATACCGTTAAGGAACTTGACTTGAAAGTAAAGAGGTTGCAAGCGGCTTCCACGACTGCAACAAAAACGGAGGTGGAGGTACAAACCATAGTTAAGGATAGCATTATATACCGTGATACATCCTATCTTAAAGTCCAAGCGATACGATGGAAAGACCCGTGGATAAATGTTGATGGCTTAATCATGCCCGATAAGAAACTGGATTTACGCATACAATCTGTAGATACCCTATTTCAAGTAGTGCATAGAGTGCCTAAGCAATGGTTGTTTTTCCGATGGGGAACAAAGGCTATTAGGCAAGAAGTTGTAAGTAGCAATCCCCATACCCAAATAGTGTATTCGGAATATATAGAATTGAAGAAACGGAAAAAGAAATGATTAGGTGTTAGTAATAGAGTAGAACTTTTGTTCTGAGCCGGGTTCGCTGTGAAGTGCGCCCGGTTTTTCTTTGTCCTTTGAAATAAAAGTCATATCTTTGCAGTACCGATTCTGAAAATCGGTGTTGCATTGTACCCCTGTATTCTTCTTTTGGAGAGGCAGGGGTATTCAACAAAAATGCAAAAGTTCTACTATAGTTCTACGAAAAATTGAAATAGTCTCGCAAGTGACTGATACTCAAAGTTGGATTAGAAGTTTCCTAAACTTTTGATTCGGGTTCGATTCCCGACGAGGGTACAAAAAGAAAGGAGCCATGTCTAAATTCTGACATAGCTCCTTTTTCCGAAAAACAAACTAGAGTTTTATTCTGCTTCGTTCAGTGTTGCAATACTTACGCGGTTCCAGTCTGGTTCTGAGAACATTTCTCCTACTCCTTGACCTTCTGCCGTAATACGGCTTGCGCTTATTTTGTATTTATTAATCAAGATAGTCTTCACAGCCTCTGCACGTTGTTTTGCAATACGTGCATTAATCTCTACACTACCTTCAGGAGAAGCATATCCTTTAATAACAACTGTACTAGAAGGATTATTCTTCATGTATGTAGCAATACGTTCTACATTTGGCAACTGATCAGCACTTACAGTAGCCTTTCCCTGTCCGAAAGTAATAACCGACTCTAAAGACTTAGAGTGAGTATTCTGAACAATAGTTTCAACCTCTTTCGGTGCATTCATACACTCATTCAGTTTTTCTTTCAACTGATCATTTTCATATTGCAAAGCTTCAAGTCCTTCTGTTTTTGCAGCCGATTCTGCACGCAATGTGTTAATTGCATCATTCAGCAAATCAACTTCAGCCTGGTTGTATGGAGTCTGAATTGTTTGGTAATGCTTTCCATTACTACTTGCAAAATGATAGGTCACACCCGCCAAAAGTTCTATAGCTGATTTATTAACATTTAAAATCTGCGATCTGTTTCCTGACATCTGATATACAATAGCAGGACGTACATTTATAGTCCAAGCTTTCGCCTCTCCTAAATTGAAGTTAAAACTTGTTCCAAAACGGCTTACCATATATGATTTGTCATAGCCCAGACCTGAATTTACAAAATCATGTCCCCAGCCAATGCCGGCAATCGCCTCAACTTCAAACAATCTGGGCTTTCCCAAATAGCCACCAAATAAGTTATTTAAGTTGATTTTACCCAAGGCTCCCAAATTAAGTGCATCAAACGCCGTACGGCTTTCGCTCGTGTTGACAGTTGTCAGTCCTTCAAAAGAAACTCCCAACACCGGAGTAATTTGTTTCCCAAGCTCAATACCAGCTGTTCCACGCATATTTTTCCAGAATGCAGAATGTGTTGTTGGGGTAATGCCTCCGCCTTTGATACCCATGTACCAATTATCAAAGAATTTATTACCTACGTATGCATCTTGTGCATTACCCACCATTGCAACAGCTGCAAGCGCCATTGCGAAAAAAAATCTTTTTTTCATACTTTGAATAGTTTAGTTAGTTGTTTAGTCAGTCTGTTAATCTTACAGTACATAGATAAAACAAATCTATGCCCACTTTGTTCTTCAAACTCAATAATCAGCAATAAAAAATCATAAGCAAAAAAGAAAAGCCTCTACCATAAGTGCTATGGTAGAGGCTTTTACCTCAATCTATAATTTTAATAAATTTATTAAGCTTCTGCTTTTTCTGTATCTTTCATCTTGTGTCCCATTGTCAGATATGCAACTGGAGCTGCCACGAACAATGATGACAAAGTACCGATAACAACACCCAGAATCATTGCAAAGGCAAAGCTACGAATACTATCACCACCTAAAATCAAAATACTCAACAATACGATTAAAGTACTTAATGAGGTATTAATAGTACGGCACAATGTAGTGTTCAGTGAGTCGTTAAACAATTTAGCACGGTCACGCTTCGGATACAAGTGGAAGAATTCACGTACACGGTCGAAAATTACCACCTTATCGTTGATTGAGTAACCGATTGCGGTCAAAATAGCACCAATGAATGTCTGGTCGATTTCCAATGAGAAAGGCATCCAACCATAACACAATGAATAAGCACCAATAATTAACACTGTATCAACAGCCAAAGCAACGGTAGCACCCACACTATAGGCAATATTGCGGAAACGAATCAAAATATACAGACCGATTGCGATCAAAGCTAAAATAACAGACCAGATAGCTGAAGTCTTGATATCGTCAGCGATACTTGGACCAACTTTCTGTGAACTGATGATTGAACCACCAGCACGGTTATCACGGTCGATAAATATTTCAAGTGTAGTTCCTTTACCAAGCAAATTACCCTCTTTCAATGCATCATACAAGAATTCCTCAATTTCAGCATCAATAGTTGGAGAATCTTCTTCTATACGGTAGTTTGTTGTAACACGGATAGTCTTACCATCTGTACCCAATGCAATAGCCTGAACATTAGCATCGCCCACCTTTGGCTGCAACAAGCTACGTACAGTTTCCGGTTGTACAACCTGTTCGAACTGAACAACGAAGTTACGTCCACCAGTAAAGTCAATACTTTGTGACAAACCGCGAACAAAGAATGAAATGATACAAACAACAATTACAGTTCCCCAAATTATGAAAGAACGTTTGGTAACACCCATAAAGTTGTAATGCACATTCTGCATCAGGTTCTTCGAAATACCAGTAGTAAAGGTCAAGTTCAACCACTTATCTTTACCCATATAATGTTCGTAAACCAGACGAGTCAAGAATACAGCTGTAAAGAATGAGCAAAGAATACCGATAATCAATGTAGTGGCAAATCCACGGATAGGACCAGTACCAAAGTTAAACAAGATAATACCAGTAATAATAGAAGTCAAGTTTGAGTCGAAGATTGCTGAGAATGCATTAGCATAACCTTCCGACAAAGCTTGTTTAGTTCCCTTACCAGCTCTCAACTCTTCTTTTGTGCGTTCATAAATCAATACGTTAGCATCCACCGCCATACCAAGTGAAAGCACCATACCGGCAATTCCAGACATTGTCAAGGCAGCCTGGAAAGAAGATAGAATACCTAATGTAAAGAAGAAGTTAACAAACAATGCACAGTTTGCAATCATACCCGGAATAAATCCATACATAGCACACATATAAATCATCAAGACAACCAGTGCAACTACGAATGAAATAATTCCTTGGTTAATAGATTCCTGTCCCAAAGACGGTCCTACGATATCTTCCTGTACAATACGTGCAGGTGCCGGCATTTTACCAGACTTCAGCACGTTAGCCAAGTCTTTTGTCTGTTCCGGAGTAAAGCTACCAGAGATTTCTGACTGTCCTCCAGGAATTTCACCATTAACACGTGGAGCACTATATACATAACCATCCAATGCAATAGCGATTGATCTGCCAACATTTTGTTTAGTCAAAGCAGCCCAGCGACGAGCACCTTCTGTATTCATAGACATGCTCACGCACGGTTTATTATACTGGTCGTAAGAATCTCTTGCGTCAGTTACGACATCACCTTCCAAAGGAGCACGGCCATTACGCTCTGTAGATTTAATTGCATACAATTCGAAAATACGTCCGCTCTTATCGAAGTCAGCAGCAGCAACACCCCACATCAATTTCAGGTCACGAGGTAACTGCTTCTGTATTTCAGGCATACTTAAGATACGATTAACTTCAGCTGTATCGTTACGGTCAGCATAAGCAACAATAGCTCCTACGCCACTCTGGTTCAACTGAAGAACAGAAAGCAACGGATGTTCCTTCTTCATTTGTTCAATATTTGCACCAGAAGTATTAGAAGCAGTTTCACCTTTCAATGCAGCAGCTAAACTGTCTTTAGCAGAAATTGCAGGCTGAGCAGTAGCAACAGTATCTGTTTGTACAGAATCAGTAGCTGTTCCAGCAAGCAAATCACGAGCACGGCTATCAGCAGAAGCTAATACCGGAACGATTTCTTTTGCTTCAAAAGTTTCCCAGAATTCCAGATTAGCAGAACCCTGCAACAATTTTCTGACACGTTCTGGTTCCTTAATACCTGGCAATTCCACCATGATACGTCCCATCTTACCTTCCAATGTCTGGATATTAGGCTGAGCCACACCAAAGCGGTCGATACGAGTACGCAATACATTATAAGAATTGTCTACCGCAGCTTTAACTTCTTCGCGTAATACAGCTTCAACCTCAGCATCAGTACTGCGTGTAGTTACTTTATCCTTTAACTGTTGAGTAGCGAATAACTCTGCCAGCTTTCCTTCCGGAGCCAGTTTCTTGTATTCACGAATAAAAATTGTGATAAAATCATCCTGACTGGTAACCTGTTGTTTTGCAGCTTCAGCAACGGCTTTATTAAATGCCTCATCTGTTTTGTTATCAGCCAAAGCTTTTACAACATCCGGTACAGAAACTTCCAGAATAACGTTCATACCACCTTTCAGGTCAAGTCCCAGTCCGATTTCCATCTCACGACATTGTTTCAGCGTATAACTGCCCAACCAAACCTTTTCATTCTGTACTGAATCAAGGTAGTGAGTTTCCCCTTTCGGATCTTCTGCCGCCTTTTTCATATGATAGCGGGTTACAAAAGAGAACGAAAGATAGAACACACATACAAGGGTCAGCAATATCGCAAAAACCTTTACGAATCCTTTGTTTTGCATGTTACTTTAATTTATATATTTACTTTTTAATTAATATACGTTTATTCAAGGTTGCAAATATAGTTTTTTTTTCATTTATAAAGGGAAAGGTTTCTAAATATTTAAGTTTTAAGCTATAAATTTCCCTTTTTCAAAGAAGCATTTCATATCAGTATTATAATTTGACAGATCAAATCGTTAGAAAACAGCTGTACTGCATAACTAAAATAAAAACAGGCCAACTTCAGAAAAGAAGTTAGCCTGTTTTCGTTGCGAATTATTATAAAACAAAGATCAATCTATAAAAAGTATTTCGCCGAAATTTGGTCTGGCAAGCATCAATAAAAATTTATTTCGTTTTTTCAAGCAAGCACCAAACCGGATAATGATCAGAAGCGTTTATGGAACGATCAATTTTACACTCCAGTATACGAAAAGCATCGCTGGCAAAAATATGGTCTATGCGGAAATAAAAACGATTCTCATAATAAGTAAAACCAGGTCCTCTACCCGCCTTTCTATAAACATCATTCAAGCCCTGTCCGACTACTCGATGAGCATACGAGATAGGAGAATCATTAAAATCACCGCAAACAAGCATATAGCGAGTACGATTCACAGCAATAGCCTGTGCAACAGAGTCCGCCTGAGGGGCACGTACAGCCACAACCTTTGCTATTTTATGAAACAAATGCTTTCCCCCATTTTTTATATTCTTTTCCCTTGGAGATTTCAATATATCATTATATACAGTCTTATCATGTGCATCAAGCTTATTCGACTCCAAATGATTATTGATTAACACAAGAGTATCATTTCCAAATTTCAACCGATAAAGAATACTAGCATTGGATTCAGTCTTATAATCTATTGTTTCTGCCGAAAGAATTGGATAACGTGAATAACAAGCAAGTCTGCCCGGCCCCTCTCCCTTTACACGTACATGGTAAGGATAACATGCCAAAGCACGATCTATTTCCTTTTGTTTTACCTTTACACTAGGATTAAACTCTTGCAAGCAAATAATATCAGCATCACTGTCCCGCAAGTAATTGAGAACAGGATTACCTTCCTGTTTATCATACTCTTTCGTTAACGCAATATCCTGCGTGTTATAAGTAAGCAACTTAATTACCTCTCCTCCTTCCGGTTTCTCTTCTGATCCCAGCGGACAATAGTTCCAAATACTGCTCCAGCCGGCAACAAGAACCAGCAACGGAAAAAAAGCATACTGCCATTTGATACAAACCCACACAAATATAAATAGGAGATTAGCAAGAAACAGAAAAGGGAAAAACAGTCCTGCACACGCCCACAACGGATGACTGACCGGAGATATATACGGACTGTAAGCACTTATCAAAAAGCCAATGGCAACTAATATATTTAAGGTAAACAATACCCACCGAACCAAACATCCAATTTTCCTCATATCTACATTATTTTATATTATCAATATTGCATTCGGATATATTTTTCTTCCATTGGCAGAAGCCCAAACGAGCTTTATTTACTTTTTACTTGCATCAAACAAGCTCTTTTTTTCAGCATCAGTCAAACTACCGTAGCCAGACTTACGCAACTTATCTAATATTCTATCTATTTCCTCTGTACGTTCTTTTTTTCTGGCATTAAAATCATAGTCTTTCTGCTTGTCACTGTAATGCACTTTCATTTTAGGCTTTCTGGAAACAGGCTTCCAGCTTCCAGATAAAAAGTCGAGTATATTATTTATCCATTTTGTTGCATCATGACCCTTCTGTAACCCTGCGGCAAACCACCAACCAGCTAAAGCCCCTCCCAGATGAGCAATATGTCCACCTGCATTTCCTGAAGTCATAAACAACAAATCCAGCAACAACATGAATATGGCTACCTGCTTTAGCTTTACAGTACCGACAAACATCAACTGAATAGGATAGTTTGGCTCACGTACACCAACTGCAATTACAATAGCAAGCACTGAAGCCGAAGCTCCTAACAAATAAGAAGAATATACCGCACCAGCAAAATAGGGAAACAAATTATATGCAAGCATATACATCAATCCTCCCACAATTCCGCCTAATACATATAAGCCACGCAAATGTTTTGCCGAAAAAAATTGCAAGAACAAACGCCCGAACCAGTACAGCCATAACATATTGAACAATATATGCAGTATGCCAGCATGCATAAACATATAGGTAAACAACGACCAAGGCTGTCGGATAAAACGCTCCCACCAAGCGGGAAATTCCAAATAGTTCGTCCAAAAGCCAGCAGGCTGATTAAACAAAGTCAGTACAATGTTTACCAGTGTGACAACCAGGAAAACTCCTATATTTATATATAGCAGCCGAGTTACAATATCCCCTCTCCTGAAATTTTCTTTTAGGTTAGTAATAAAACTGTTGTCCGCCGCCATTCTTCTTTCTCCAATATATAATCAAAATAAAACCAAAAAGCATTCCTCCCAAATGTGCGAAATGAGCTACTCCGTCACCTCCTGCAATACCAAGAACAAGCTCCAACACAGCATATCCGATTACAAAATATTTCGCTTTAATCGGCATCGGCAAAGGGAAGATAAACATCTGACTGTTAGGGAACAGCATACCGAAAGCTAACAAAATAGCATATACAGCACCTGAAGCTCCAACCATATTCAGACGATTCAAAAACTCAGCCATAGGTATAACTCCCATACCTGTATCTACTCCATCGTAGTGCGACCAACTAACCAAATACTCTGTATACTGTACAGCCTCCTGTATTAGTCCGGCTCCTATTCCACATAAGATGTAGTAAAATAAAAAACGCTTAGGACCCCAAACTTGTTCAAGCACCCGGCCAAACATCCACACGGCAAACATGTTAAAAAATATATGCTGGAAGTTGGCATGCATAAACATATAGGTAATAAGCTGCGCAGGATTAAAATCAGAGGCCAGGAAAAAATGTAATCCCAACAAGTTTTCCACATCTATGCCGTAGCGTCGTGCCACTATTGTGCCAAAAAAGCACAATACATTAATAATCAATAGATTTTTAGTTACTGTAGGTAGGTTGTTCATAAGTTATCTATTATTCATGTTTTACAATACTATCACGTAGAACCAATAAACTTTCAGGTCCCATATTAAATAACAAATCTATAATACTGAGATTAGGCAAAAAATTGTTTTTCTGGTCAAATACCTGATAATAAGGTTTAGGCAGAAAATCCGAATCACACTGCACATATGCTTTTTTAGGATGTATCAATTCACGAAAATCATCCATATCCTCTACATTGGCAACATAATCCTTTGTCATTACAAAGGAAGGATGTAAATCGATCTGTTCACATATCCAGTTACACAAGTCCATATTAAAATCGAACAAGAATTCATATCTATGTTCATAAAACCGATGAAACTCATCAGCATAGTAATCGAAAAAAGGACTTTGCTTATAAGCTGCAACAAAAGCGTTCCAATGCACATGCCGCCAGTTGCCATGATCAGAAATACGCACATCCTTCATCAGGCATTTTAAATCATCACTTTTTTCTGTCGGGATAGTCAACGACAAACTTCCATCTGCCGAAGCTATCGTGCAACGATTACGATAAGTTTGCTTCATATAGTGGTCAAACTGCTCTATATGTATAGTATCATACGCAAACAACTTCGTATAATATTCTACTGGCGCAAGATACGCCGAACTAAGTATAACTTCTTTCTTCATTCTTATTGCACACGTTGAAAAAAACGTTCTTTACAGGAAGGAAACCAGATAAACCATGCTTTGCCAATAATATGATCTTCCGGGACAAAACCAAACAGCCGTGAATCGTACAAGTTTACAGGATCATTCGAAGCCATCCAATAATAGTCTTTACTGAATGTAAACGAAGTGGCAGGTTTTCCTTCTACCCACAACGTATCGCCCCGCACTTCAGCCTGCTTCTGCTCATGCGAAACAATTGTATTACATAACAATACTACATTCCACGGATATACTTTTACAGCTTCCCCTTTGCGAGGAACAACATAAGGATGTATCTCTTGCGAAAGTCTGTTGTTTAGCGGAACAAAATCGATTCGCTGTCCTGCTTTTTGTGAAACCAAATAAAATTCATAATGACTAAAGCTACGGATATACCCTCCATCTTCGGTATATCCTACCAGTGAATTTTCTTTCAGCCCTACTGCATCCAATATAATCTTCATCAGGTCTTCTTTCGATGCAGGATATACATACAAAGCCTTACTGTCCGGACTTAAAATCTCATCTCCGGTATTTATCAACTCTCGATTCAACATCAATGTATCTCCGGGAGTAGCAATACAACGGCTTATAAAGACACTGCGCCACTCAAGTCGTTTATTTCGCTGAGTAGCCCCCGGATCATTGAAAATTACAATATCCCCTGTCCCTACATCACAGTTTCCGATACGGTGATAACCTAAGAATGAAGGAAAAGGCATACGCAGACCATAACTCCACTTATTCACCAGCACCCCTTCGCCCTGATAAAGTGTATTTTCCATTCCCGACGAAGGAATAAAACATGATGTAACAAGAAAAGTCCTAACCAGCCATACAGCAATAATGACAAATGCCGATAGCTTCAGTCCTATTTTCCAGTCATTACTCAATATGATGCAGTATCATTTTATCGAATCGACAAACTTAAACAAGCGATTCCAACGGACTTTTCCGTCGAACCAACCTCTATCCTGATCGAGTGACAACCAGATAAAGATAGGCTTACCAACGATATGATCTTCAGGCACAAATCCCCAGAAGCGTGAATCGGCAGAGTTATGACGGTTATCACCCATCATCCAGTAATAATCCATCTTAAAGGTATACTTCGTCGTTTCTTGTCCGTTTATATAGATTTTTCCGTCCTTCACCTCCAGAGAATTTCCTTCATAATTCTTGATAGGACGTTCATAAATCGGCAGGTTGTCCAGTGTCAAATCGATTGTAGCACCTTTTTTCGGAATCCATACCGGACCATAATTGTCTACAGTCCAGCCAGTCAGTTTATTTACAGGATACAATCCGCCGGCATCATCATCTGGAGTATTTTCTATAGACACTACCAGATCCTTCCGAGCCAGCAAAGCTGCTTTAGCCTTCTCTGTCAACGGCATGTTATAAACCGATTCTTCGGTGTAATACATCATCAGATCCTCCTGACTAATACCCAGTTCATGACACAAATCATCAGGAAGCATTCCCTTAGTCTTGACAAAATAACGATACTGTACATTATCCGGTTCCTTATTCGCTTTTCCGTCCAGATAAATAATACGGTTCTTTATCTCTAATGTCTGACCGGGAAGTCCGACACAACGCTTTACATAGTTTTCACGACGGTCGACCGGACGGGTAATAATCTTACCGTACATCTGCGGATTTTCATCAATATATTTGCGTCCTGCCTGATAATAGAAATCGTACACCTGACGCTGCTGTTCCAAAGTAAGGCGCGACATATCTACCGGCTGCGAAAGCTGCTGTCCTGCCTGATAACTCAACCGATACAAATCTTCAGCAGGAACGGCTGTAGCTACACTGTCACCGGCCGGAAAGTTGAAAACCACAATGTCATTCAGTTCTACCTTACCCAAACCTCCAACACGCTTGTAATCCCAATGTACCCAGTCGAGATACGACTTACAGTTGAATACCGGAAGTGTATGCTGAGTAAGAGGCATATGAAGCGGAGTCTGTGGAATACGTGCTCCATAACTCATCTTGCTGACAAACAGATAATCGCCTACCAGCAACGACTTTTCGAGTGAAGAAGATGGTATAACGTAATTCTGGAAGAAATACAGATTGACAAAATACACTGCAACCAGCGCAAATACAATTGCATCTACCCAGCTCATTACTGCCAGAACCGTTTTATTTTTCGACTTTTTCCACCATGTCCATGGAATTTTCTTTGAGATATAAGCATCAAAGATAAAAGGAACAACAACCAGTCCCAGCCAGCTCTGCAACCAGATCAGGAAAATCAGGTACAGAACTAATACTATACTAAACTTTATCCACTGCTTACGTGATGCCTGTATCATATCTTAAAACTGAAATAAATCGTTCATTCCTAAAAATCCTTCGTGAGTTGCTGTGTACTCGGCTGCCAGTACTGCACCCAATGCAAATCCTTTGCGGTTCTTTGCATCGTGCGTAATAATGATAGAATCAGCTTCCGATTCATAACGGATAGTATGAATTCCGGGCACTTCTCCTTCACGGATTGCACTTACAGGCATTTCATCCGATGCGCACGCTGTAGTACCGGTTACAGTTCCATCCGGAGCTGTAAGTGTACCCATAACCCATTTGTTCTTTCTGTCCAGGTTCTCCAAGATACCTTCAGCAAGTGTAATTGCTGTTCCACTTGGAGCATCCAACTTATGGATATGGTGTGTTTCTACCATTGACACGTCATAATTGGGAAAGTTGTTCATAATCTTTGCCAAATATTTATTGACAGCAGAGAAAATTGCTACCCCCAAACTAAAATTGGACGACCAGAAAAGAGTTTTTCCCTCTTCTGCACACAGACGACGCATTTCTTCTCCATACTCGCCCATCCAACCTGTACTGCCGGAAACTACCTTAACTCCGTTTTTGAAAGCTTCCAGACAGTTGCCATAAGCTACAGAAGGAGCCGTAAAGTCAATCGCAACGTCTGCTGAACGGAACGCTTCCGATGCAAAGTCCTGACGATTGTCTACATCAATAATACTTACAATTTCATGTCCGCGGGCAACTGCAATCTTTTCGATTTCCTTACCCATTTTACCATATCCTATTAATGCTATCTTCATAAATCTCAAATTATTTTAGGCACAAAGATAACGTTTTTCGTTATTAATCATTACATTTAGCGAACATTTACACCTCATTAACATGGAAGAACTCTTGCACTACGTGTGGAAACACAAACTTTTCACACTGAAACCTTTGCAGACAACCGACGGACAACCGATTGAAATTATCGATCCCGGTCTGGCAAACATGCATGCCGGTCCGGATTTTTTCAATGCAAAAATCAAGATAAACGATGTAACATGGGTAGGAAACATCGAAATACACCAGCAGGCTTCCGACTGGTTCCGCCATAATCATCATCTCGACCCGACATACGATTCGGTTATTCTGCATGTGGCTTCGGATATAGATGCTGTTCCCACACGAAGCAACGGAGAGACTATTCCGCAGATGGAGTTACACTACCCACCTTATCTATTGGAAAATTATGAAGAATTAATCCGCGCCGACCGCTATCCGGCCTGTTTCCGAATCATTCCCCAACTGCCGTCTTTCCTGCTACACAGCTGGCTGTCTACGCTTCAGGTAGAGCGTTTCGAAAATAAAACGCAGCAAATAGAGAAGCACTTGCATGAATACAACCAAGACTGGGAGTACGCGTTTTTCATTACGCTGGCACGTAATTTCGGATTTGGTGTAAACAGTGATACTTTCGAGCTATGGGCGAAGAGTGTACCGCTTGCTGCTGTCAACAAACATCGTGACAATCTGTTTCAGATAGAGGCCTTTTTCTTCGGACAAGCAGGACTTCTGCAAGAGTTGCCTGTTGATGCATATACGGAAAACATGATAAAAGAATACAATTACCTGAAACAGAAGTTCGGACTACAACCTTCTTCTGATTGCCGCTGGCGTTTTCTCCGCCTGCGTCCAAGTAATTTTCCACATATCCGCATCGCACAGCTTGCCTGCCTGTACCATCGTTCACAGGGCTTATTCTCACAACTGATGGAAGCAGAATCGGTGAACGAATTACGGAATCTCCTGAAAGGTGGAACATCGGAATACTGGCTGACACACTACACTTTTGGTATACCTTCTCCTTCTCATCCCAAAACCATCAGCCAAAGCTCAACCGATTTACTTATCATCAATACGGTAGTACCATTTCTTTATGCCTACGGCAAGCACAAGTCGAACGACGCCTTATGCCTGCGTGCGACCCAACTGCTAGAGGAACTGAAGCCAGAAAACAATTACATCATCCGTATGTGGAAAGAATGTGGACTAGAAGCATCACATGCAGGCGACAGTCAGGCACTTATCCAGCTCAAAAAGAATTACTGTGACCTGAAGAAATGCTTGTACTGCCGCATCGGATATGAGTATTTCAAGAAAAAAGGAATATAATATTTCGAAGTAGTAACTAATTTTTAACTGTATCTACTTTTATCTGAATGGAAGGAATATAAATAGTTTGAACAGAAGGAACAGTAATAGTTCCTCTATCGATATCAGTAACTTCTACTTTTACATCATTCACATAAATTTTATCCAACGGATAATATAGCTTATAGGTTGGTAAAGAAGTTATCCATTCGGTCTTTATATTCACCGGTTCTGAAAATATATCTTCACATACTAAATCAAAAGAAAATGAAGCAGTACGATCATCTCCATCACCAATAACATCAGTACTATTCACACTAAAATAATAATGCCCATCTTCCATGTAGCCCCACTTTAAGTCAAAATAATCACACTCTACATATTTTGAAGTTTCAGGATTCAGCCATTTGAGTTCCATTTTATCAGCAAGTGTCTCCATGTCATCCATGTTATCAATAAATGGATTTCCATTTTCATCTACCAGTTCGAAATAAAATTCGTAAACGCTAAACTCAACATTTTTATCATTTTTATCACAACCACTTATCAAAATAAATAATAACAGGACTACTGAACTTAAAATAAACTTTTTCATAAGCTAATTAGATTAATAAGAAGGTATTATAATTAATTGTTGCAAATCATCTGGGAATATTTCTGAAGAATAAAACCAACCATTTTTTGTTATACCTTTATTAGTTGTTCTCAATTATAACGTTGAAAGGTAATTATACTAAAATTCGGATTCTCTCCTACTGCATATTTGCATTATCTTTTTAATAAGAAGTTACATTGATTCAATTTCCCCCATTACTCAAACTTTACTGGATAAAAACATAATCAATGGAAGAAGTCTTACATACTAACTGATTTTCATTGTTAAAAGAATTAAAGTAACAAATAATTAATAAAGTTCACCATAAAAAAATATCAAGAATTGTTTTCAAGAACATCCTTGCAAGAGTCGCAAAAAGAATCGCAATATGCTATATATTATTACATTTACAAATGTAAAAAAAACAAAAAGGTCATCCAAATATTTTATAAGGATTTATCAACACGTTATGATTCCTTTTTCGATTACGATGAAAGCAGTCTTACTAATGAGAAAATCGAACAGGTCCTTGCCTTTCAAACGTAGTTTACGGAACTTTGACAAAGAGCTGGAGGAAGCAAAAATTTATTTTTATATCTATAAAGATACAAAAAATATTGGTACATAGCCCAATATTTCACTAGGTATGTACCAATATTTTTATGAATTTATTGTTGAAGGCACGTTTTCTGTACCTTCAATTAATTTGTATTTCTTTTAGACAAAGGTATGTATACCATCAATTCCCAGCCAGACAAACGGTTGTTCGCAAAAGGGAATAAATCAAATTTCCGAGTCATTCCCCGCTTATATTGTATGGCAATTTCCATACAACCAAAGTCATAACCCAAACGTACAAACACAGGTACATTTACAAAATCTTTATCATAAAAATAATAAGCAGATTCTACCCCTACAGACAAATTCAATCCTTTATACAAATAATATCCCGCACTTCCGGAGAGAGAAACCGACAACAAATTACAAACTCCTGCATTTCCTGCATAAGTTATGTGCTCGTCCGGAGAGAGATAGCTTAATCCATACTTATAACGATGATATCCGGCTGTTATCGCAAGATCGAAAAACCATCGGGAATCAATCGGCTTCAACCGCCAACGATAACCGAAACCTAAAGAGAATCTGGAATCAAAATAAGTCTTCCCAGCATCAAAAGGAGGTACCCCGGCTGATGGAGGAACCATATCATAACCTACCATATCTTTTCCTCCATAAATTGTCAGACCTGAGGAACGGCCTATCTGTCCGTAAGTAACTAGCCAGCCACTAAACAACAATAAAAGAACAGTCAAACGCTTTATCATACAATCAATTTTTGTGTTTAATCAATTACTTCCAACTCATTCTTTCACACCATCCATCCATTCTGTCTGCATCATCCGACAGCCCCCTACTAGTCCAAAACCATTCTCTACATTGGTATAGGTAGGGCGTACAGGAGCCAATTCCGATTCTCCCAATTTATTGTTTACTTGTTCATTCATCGATTTCAGATAATGATAGAACTCTTCCGACAAACTATACAGACAAACCTTATATTGTTTCCTGTTTGTATAAACTTCATTCTGAATAGAGGTTTCATAATCGGATATATAAGTCTTGTTCAGCCGAAGTGTGTAGTTCTTCCCTTGAATCTTCTCATCGCTCCAAATATACAACTGCTCATAATACGTATAGTCACCTATAAGAATTTCATCCAAACCGGCTGAAACCTTCAGGAGCGGTTCATCATTCCAATCCATATACGCCGTATATTCTTCGTCATAATACACCCGTGAATCTCCATTCCTCCAATACTTTGCTCTTTCTTTCACCGTTACGGCATAATAGTTTACTGTACTTGCCTTATCGGTAAAGTTTATCTGAAACTGAAGCGTACCAGGATCGGATGGCTTTCGTTCCATATGAACAGAATTCAACGGAAACGGAGCTGGAATTGTCGTAACAGACGAAACTGTTTCCAAGCCTTCAGCAGAAGCTGTCAGCCGGATACGATCGCCTTCCTCGTATCTCTGCACCGTATAATAACTTTTGGCGGGAACACCCGGTAAAGCTTTGTCCGTCCACAACAGACCGACAGGTGTACCGTTTACTTCCAGCCGGACATCCGTCCCTGTCAAACCAGAAACAATTTCCCCCTTGCCTGTGACTGGAAGACTGCGTGAAAAACGTACCACGGTTGTATCTCCACTCCCGGGATAACTGTATACAACTAACTTAGGGATTCCTTCCGCCTCATCCAGATCGAAATGATATACGCAAGATGTAAACAGTAAGGATACCCCAAGTATGATCATGAAAGAAATATATTTTACCATCATCCTTATTAGAATTTTAAAGTATAACTGAAAGAAGGAATTACAGGAAACAGTCCTATCGCCTTGCCTCTGAAACTACCATCGGCCTGCCGTTCTACTTGAGTATAGAAAGCATTCATCCGGCAATAGGCATTGTAAATACTGATATTCCAGATACGTTCGAAACCTCGTTTGGTTGTCCGCCGGAAATTGATGCCTACATCCAGCCGATGATAGGCTGGCAGGGTAATATTGTTCGGCTTTTCGTAGACCCAGCTTCCTGCCGCATCAGACGGCTGGACGGTTCCAGGCAAAGAAGGATTTTCTACATACTGCATAGGCACAGTAGCCCGATCGCCACTACGGAAGGTCCATGCTGCGTACGCATCGATACGGTTATTAAACTTATGACGGAACATCAGGTTCAGCTTATGACGGTTGTCAAACTTGCTGGCATACCGGTCGGGGTAAAAATCTTCGAATTTCTGCTTGCTCCACGACAGCGTATAACTGGCCTGAAAGACATTCTTCGCGTGACGGTACGCCAGTGAGGCTTCCAATCCATACGATTTTCCTTTGCCTACCCTCACCCATTTCTCCCAGTTATCGGCAGGAAGTGTCAGGTTACCACCGGTATCATATTCCAGCATACGGTCGGTAATACGGAAATAGCCTTCTATGTCCATGCTCAAGTTCCATGGAAGCTTCATATAAATACCTCCCGCCACCTGACGTGAACGCATCGGACGTATGCGACTGGTAGAAGGAACCCAGCAGTCAGTAGGAAGATTCAAATAAGAGTTCGAAAGCTGATGGGCAAACTGACTCATTTCGGTATAAGAAGCCTTCAAGGTAGCCCAATCGAAAAGCCGGTAACCGACAGATAATCTCGGTTCCAAGGAATGATAAGTCGCTCCCGTAACCCGATACAAGACATAGTGCAGACCCGCATTTACCCGCAACTTTTCGGTCAGCTGCATATCATCTTCCACATAAAAAGAGATTTCACTCCCCCGATAACGACCTTCACCCGCCGACGACAAGGTATCGGCAATCCCTGCCGTTTCTCTTATATCCTGCGAAGCGATACGCTGCGGATGATACAAATGAAACAAATAGTTGCTACCCAGACGAATATGATGACTCGCAGCCGGACGATAACTGAACTCCATCCGGTAACCCACATCATCAATCGTCGAATAATTGCTTCTTTGCATCCGTTCCATCGACACCCTCTTGTCTTGTTCATAATAGCTTTCGTCCGACAGGAAACTATACTTTGCCAGATTACGGGCATACACCAGTGATACATTGCCCGACAGTTTAGGCGTAAGCTGACCGTTCCAGTTCAATCCGACCGACAAGTTGCCCCAACGGATATGGAATGTATTCTCATCCCGTTCCTCGTACTTCTGGAACATATATCCTTCCGGAAACTGTTGCAGCACTCTCGACTTGAACAGATCACGGGCAGAATATACGCTGAGCGACAACTTGTTCCGATCGGAAAACCGATGCGTAATTTTAGCATTGATATCGTGGAAAGCGTAACGGGTCTTAATATTTTTATCTGAAAAATTTCGATTCGCTATCCACAAGGTAGGTGTGGTCAGCAGATCCATCCAGCTCCTTCGCATACCAAAACTAAACGAAGTCTTATCTTTGATGACAGGTCCTTCAAACTGGAACCTGCCATCCAGCAGTCCGATGGAAAAAGTGCCATGATATTCTTTCATGTCCCCCTCCCTGGTACGAACATCGATGACCGATGCCGTTCTTCCTCCATAACGAGCCGGGAAACCACTCTTATAGAAGTCTACATTCTTCACCACGTCCGTATTGAATGCCGAAAACAGTCCACCCAAATGATTGACCTGATACAACGGAGTACCGTCCAGCAAAAACATATTCTCATCATTCCGACCGCCATGTACATACAGCCCGGAAAGCAATTCCGTACCGGAAGAAACACCCGGCAAGTTCTGAATGGACTTGACAAGATCCGGAGAACTCAACAGAGAGAATTCCGTATTCAGCAATTCGGGAGTAAAAGAAACCTTTCCGGTCTGAGTGGTAAAAAGCGGATCATTCAGATTTGCTGTAACCTCCACACCTGCCAGTGCCGTTGTGCTTTCCTTCAGATAAATAGTTCCAAAATAATCAGACTGCAAATCGAGTTCCTTTACCACTTCCTCATAGCCAATATAAGACACACGAAGCACATGCTTCCCCTCAGGTAAGGTAATACTGAAAAAGCCATGTTCATCAGTCAGTGTTCCGGTACGCGTAGTCTTGTCATACACCGTCACATTAATCAGTGATTCACCATTATCCTGACAGACATAACCCGAAAAGGTATACTTGTTCTGCCTGAACAGCAACACATATTCATCCTTGATTTCCCACTTGATACCAGTCCCGCCCAAAACAATATTCAGATTCTCCGTCAGTGTCTTGTCGGGCAACGGTCTGCCCGCAGGCATCACATCAGCCAAAGCAGAATCGTATACAAAACTTACATGATATACCTCCTGCATGGTATCTATCGCTCTTTTCATCTCTGTGGATTCGGATGAAGCATTCGCCGCCACATGCAGACACAGCAGAACAGCACAGAAAAATGTTCTCATCACTTCTTCTTTTCAATTTTTACTTTCAGCACCTTTTCTATTATCTCGATTATTTCATCCAGGCTTCGGGAATTAAAATTGGCAGTCAGCCGTTTATCCGTATTGTCAGCTGTCAGACGGACATTGTAATACCTGGAAAGTTCATCGAGTACCTTTTGCAAAGGCGTATTGTTGAACACAAAGCTACCTTTACGTGTCTGTGCTCTCTGCGTAAGTACTTGAGGTTTCTGTTGTCCTTTGACAACCTGCGCCCTCATTCCACGTGTCAGAATTACCGCATCCGGTTGTCCTACAGCCGTATACTGTACTTTTCCCGCCTCAACGTGTACAAATGCCGTATCATTCCGGCTTTCATCCAGCAAGAAACGAGTCCCTAACACCCTCACTTCCGACAATCTGCCACTTACCGTAAACGGCCGGGCAGCATGATGACGAACCCTAAACGAAGCCTTTCCCCGCAAACGGACATCCCGACGGACAGACAAGTATTCACGGGAACAATAGCGAATGGAAGAATGAGGATAGAGCATTACGGCAGAATTATCCGGCAACAGACAATCGACCGAATGCTCGTATGCCGTAATCTCCGTCCATTTCGCATCAGTAAACAGGTATATCTTTATTACAAACACCAAAAGTACAGCGGCCGCTATCCCCGCAAAAGCCACCACATACGAGCCAGGACCTGACTTGCTTTCGGGTATAGCATGTTTGTGCCTAAAAGTCTGCAATGCCTTCTGCGTATCAAGTTTATTTACACGGTAATGCTTCAGTACAAACCGGAGACATTTTTCTTCTAAATCTTTCATACTTCTTCGATTTTAAGTTTCATAGACAAGACTGTACAAAGGTTGAAATTCACTATTGCCAACAAGCTAATTTTAGCCGAAAAAGAAAGTATATACTTTATATGCTCCCTCACGTATCAGTCGAAGTGCTTTCTGTATATGATTATCAACCGTATGAACGGAGATATGAAACTTGTCGGCTATGTCTTTATACTTCATGCCATCCCGTTTGTTCAGCAGAAACACTTCCCTGCAACGGTCGGGCAATGAATCGATAGCAGTCCAGATACGTGCTTCCATGATCGTACGCTCTTCTACATCTTCCTCGGGTAACCTGTCTTCCAGATCGGATGGAGAAAGACTAGTATCGAACATACTACTTTGTTTCAGCCAGTCAAGGCTACGGTTTCTGACCATCGTATAGAGGTACGACCTAATATTAACGATCTCCCCACCTTCCTGTTCCATTTTTTCCCACAAAACCGAAAAACACTCCTGCACGATATCTTCAGCTGCATCTACATCGTGAATATAGTGTATGGCGTACAAGCATAAAGGTCTGTAATGGTATCTGAACAAATTATCAAAATTCATATCACTTACTTCTAGTTTTGATATTATGAATCATGTTTTACATAATGACGTACAAAAATGCCTAAGTCACTATGTTGCATTCGCAAAAAGAAGTTAATTTACCAAGAAAAATCCAGAACTATGAAAGCATAAAAGGTAAGAAGTCAAATTGATTAAAACGATGCAGAAAATACATCTGCACATATTCAAAAAAACATCAGCATATTTACTCTTTTTTTTGTACGAAAGTCCCCGTCTTTCGTACAAAAAATAAAAAAAGAAGACGATGTTTTTGTCACTTCTTGCTGATAAATTCTTATTGATTAGCGCAAGGCTTCTTCTACCGCTCTGAGATAAGTGTCCAGACGATTACTTTTTAAGATAAGCTTACGGCTCTTCTTGTCTATATCGGGAAGTAAATACTCCCACATGGTTTTCAGTTTGGCAAGCAACTGAGCCTCGCCTCCTTCAATAATCCGGCAATAATGTTCATACATCAACCCGTGCATTGCAGATACCTGACGGTATAATGTTGTTTTATCGGGAGATTGACCTTTGCGAACAGATAGGGCAAGCGAAGGATCAGCAAGCAGCCCTCTGCCTAGCATCACACCTTTCAATCGTGGATATTCCTCCAGCAACTCTTGAACAGCTTCTGGTGTACACAAATCTCCATTATACACCAATGGCAGTTCACAGGAGTCATAAAACTCCTTAAAAGCAACACGGTTCACTTCTCCCTTGTACTGCTGTTTTCCGATACGTGGATGAAGAGTTATCTGAGACACCCCTGAGCCGTTCAGTAAAGGTAATACCTGTTTCCATTCATCGGCATGTAGCCACCCAAGTCTCATCTTGACAGAGAAACGGATTTCCGGCAACTGACGCATCGCATCCAGCAACGCAGCAACTTTTTCGGGATAGGGCAATATGCCCGATCCCTTCCCACGGTTGGCTATAAGCGGGAAAGGACATCCCATGTTAACATCTATCTCCCGATAACCTTGTGAAGCCAGAAAGCCGGCTAGCTGATTCAGTTCTTCAGGTTCTGAAGCTACCAGTTGAGATATCAGATGACTTACTGTATTTTGCTGAGGCAGTACTTCCCGCTTATCTTTGTTACGGATTTCATCTTTTTCCAAACGAATAAAAGGGGTATAGTAAGCATCTACACCTCCAAACGTCTGTTCGTGTGCATTACGCCAGGCAGCCTCCGTAAATCCTTGCAACGGAGCTGCATAAATTCCCGGTATATTCTGTTCCATACATCCGCAAATATACGGATAATTCGTTACCTTTGTAGAATACATTAAAAAATCATCCCCATGGATAAATACATTTATGAATTGAAAATGAAGGTGCGCGATTATGAATGTGACCTGCAAGGCATCGTAAACAATGCCAATTACCAACATTACATAGAGCACACACGACATGAGTTTCTTACTTCTACAGGCATCAGTTTTGCCCGACTGCACGAAGAAGGAATAGATCCGGTTGTAGCACGTCTGACTATGGCGTTCAAAACTCCTCTGAAAAGCGGCGACGAGTTCGTTTCGAAACTGTATATGAAGAAAGAAGGAATAAAATATGTATTCTATCAAGACATATTCCGATTGCCCGACATGAAAATTGTCATTAAATCGACGGTAGAAACCGTATGTGTAATAAACGGACGACTGGGCAACAGTGAACTTTTCGATACGACTTTTGCTCCCTATCTTTCAGAATGAAAAACCATGAATTACTTTGCCGTCTGGCATTAACTCAGCTTCCGGGAATCGGTATTGTAGGAGCTCATAAGCTGCTGGATGCTACGGAAGGAAAAGCTGCTATGCTTTTTGACCATCCCAAGGATCTGGGAGATATCATTCCCGGCATTTCACCAAAGATCGCTTCTGTATTCGATGCACCGGAGGTTTTGCGCTGTTGTGAAGTAGAGCTTTCGTTCGCGGAAAAGAATCATATAGCCTGTCTTACTTGTGATGATGAAGCTTATCCCTCCCGGCTCCGGGAATGTGATGATGCTCCACTTGTCTTGTTTTACCGGGGAATAAGTGATTTGAACCAGCGTCATATCATCAGCATGGTGGGAACCCGTAATGCGACTGATTATGGAAAAGATATATGCATGCGATTTATCGGTGAACTGAAAGAATTGTTACCGGATGTAATAATTGTCAGTGGGCTGGCTTATGGGATTGACATACATGCTCATCGTGCAGCCTTGCAACATAAAATGGAAACAATAGGTGTTCTGGCTCATGGTTTGGACAGAATTTATCCGTCTGTACATCGGCGTACAGCGGCCGAAATGACACAATGCGGAGGACTGCTTACCGAATTTATGAGTGGTACAAATCCCGACAAGCAGAACTTCGTCAAACGAAACCGTATCGTAGCAGGTATCAGTGACGCAACCATTGTTATCGAATCAGCAAATAAAGGGGGATCGCTTATCACGGCAGAAATAGCAGAAAGTTATCACCGCGACTGTTTCGCTTTTCCAGGACGCATCAATGATATGTATTCGGCTGGATGCAACGAACTGATACGTTCGAATCGTGCTGTATTGCTTCAGAGCGCCGAGGAATTGATAAAGGCTATGAACTGGGATAGTGAAGTACAAGCTCCTGCGGTTATACAACGGCAGTTATTCCCCGAACTCGATGAAAATGAAGAAAAAATAGTATCCTTACTCCAAAAGCACCCCGACGGAATCCAAATAAACACACTTGTTGTAGAAAGCAATATCGCCATCAACCGAATGACGGGTATTTTATTTGAGCTGGAAATGAAAGGAATAATCCGTACACTTGCCGGAGGGGTATATAAACTGATATAAGATTAATAAAGCATAGCCCGTGAACAAAATAAGAAAAGGGCAAAAAAAATGGGAGAACGCTTTCTCCCAACCTTGTTAACCTTAAATCTAATACTATGAAAAAAATCACATTGCAAATGTAATAATTCGTAAGATATCACGCAAGAGCAAACAACAATATTACAAAATGTTTAAAACTATTTTACATTTAAAGACGTTTGCGCACACAAAATAACACTTTGATTTTATCAAAAAAAGAAATCCCTGCCGAATTTTACTTCAGCAGGGATTTCTCTATCAAATAAAAGCTTTACAGCAAGGAATTAATCTTTCAACTTAGCCTTGATAAAGTCACGGTTCAAACGAGCAATATTGCTGATTGAAACGCATTTCGGACACTCAGCTTCACATGCACGTGTATTTGTACAGTTACCAAAACCAAGTTCATCCATCTTAGACAACATGGCTTTTGCACGACGCAAAGCTTCCGGCTTACCCTGAGGCAATAAGTTCAACTGGCTAACCTTAGCTGAAACGAACAACATTGCAGAACCATTCTTACAAGCAGCTACACAAGCACCACAACCGATACAAGAAGCAGCATCCATAGCTTCGTCAGCAACTGGCTTCGGAATCAGAATAGCATTTGCATCTTGAGGAGCTCCTGTACGTACACTGATAAAACCACCAGCCTGCATAATCTTATCGTAAGCTGTGCGGTCTACCATCAAATCCTTGATAACCGGGAAACCAGCAGAACGCCAAGGCTCAACAGTGATTACATCGCCATCTTTGAAACGGCGCATGTAGATCTGGCAAGTAGTAGCACCAGTAGCAGGTCCGTGAGGATGTCCGTTGATATACAAAGAACACATACCGCAGATACCTTCACGACAGTCATGATCGAATACAATAGGTTCTTTGCCTTCTTCAATCAACTGTTCGTTCAAAATATCCAGCATTTCCAAGAATGAAGTATCTCCCGGGATATCTTTCATCTGGAATGTATCGAAATGACCTTTTTCTTTAGGTCCGTTCTGACGCCAAACTTTCAGCGTAAATGATATATTTTTATCCATTTTACTTAGATTCTTTAATTGTTTAACTTCACTGATTAGCTCTTATAGTTACGAGTCTGAACTTTAATTGCTTCGTATACCAGCGGTTCTTTATACAATACCGGAGCCTTATCATCGCTACCCTGATATTCCCAGCAAGCTACATAGAAGAAGTTTTCATCATCACGTTTAGCTTCTCCTTCTTCTGTCTGGTATTCTTCACGGAAGTGACCACCACAAGATTCGTTACGGTTCAATGCATCGTAAGCAATCAGTTCACCCATTGTAATAAAGTCATTCAAACGAATAGCCTTATCCAATTCAACGTTCATACCTTCTTTTGAACCTGGGATAAACAATTCTGTTTCGAATTCTTTACGGATTTCTTTCAAACGAGCCAAACCAGTCTTCAAACCTTCTGCAGTACGTCCCATACCAACGTATTCCCACATCACGCGACCCAATTCCTTGTGAATAGAATCTACAGACTTCTTACCCTTGATATTCATCAGGTGATCGATCTTATCCTGAACAGCCTTTTCTGCTTCAGCAAACTCAGGCAGATCAGTAGAGAAGCGAGGAACAGTGATCTGGTCAGCCAGATAGTTCTGGATAGTATAAGGCAATACGAAGTATCCGTCAGCCAATCCCTGCATCAATGCAGAAGCACCCAGACGGTTAGCTCCGTGGTCAGAGAAGTTACATTCACCGATAGCGAACAGACCCTTGATAGAAGTCTGAAGTTCATAGTCAACCCAGATACCACCCATTGTATAGTGGATAGCCGGATAGATCATCATCGGATTATAATATTTTACGCCATTGATTTCTTTAGCCAATTCACCCGGATTTACGTCGGTGATTTCTTCGTACATATCGAACAAGTTACCATAGCGCTGACGAACAACGTCAATACCCAAACGTTCAATACTTTCAGAGAAATCAAGGAATACAGCCAAACCTGTATTATTTACACCGAAGCCATGGTCGCAACGTTCTTTTGCAGCACGTGAAGCCACGTCACGCGGAACCAGGTTACCGAATGCCGGATAACGACGTTCCAGATAGTAGTCACGATCTTCTTCAGGGATATCACTACCCTTCTTAGTTCCAGCCTGCAAAGCTTTTGCATCTTCCAGTTTCTTTGGAACCCAAATACGACCATCGTTACGCAAAGACTCAGACATCAAAGTCAGCTTAGACTGCTTGTCACCGTGTACCGGAATACAAGTCGGGTGAATCTGAACGTATGCAGGGTTAGCAAACCAAGCACCTTTACGGTAGCAAGCCATTGCAGCAGTACAGTTACAAGCCATTGCATTAGTAGACAAGAAATAAGTATTACCGTAACCACCAGTAGCAATAACAACTGCATGAGCAGCAAAACGTTCCAATTTACCAGTAACCAAGTTCTTTGCAATGATACCACGTGCACGACCGTCAACGATTACGATTTCTTCCATTTCGTAACGAGTGTACAGTTTTACTGTACCTGCACCAACCTGACGGCTTAATGCAGAATATGCACCCAGCAACAACTGCTGACCAGTCTGACCTTTAGCATAGAAAGTACGAGATACCTGCGCACCACCGAAAGAACGGTTAGCCAATGTACCTCCGTATTCACGAGCGAAAGGAACACCCTGAGCAACACACTGGTCGATAATGTTGTTTGAAACCTCAGCCAGACGGTAAACATTTGCTTCACGAGCACGATAGTCACCACCTTTTACAGTATCATAGAACAAACGATAAACAGAGTCACCATCGTTCTGATAATTTTTTGCAGCATTAATACCACCCTGTGCAGCGATAGAGTGTGCACGACGTGGAGAATCCTGAATACAGAAATTGAATACGCGGAATCCCATTTCACCAAGTGAAGCAGCAGCAGAAGCTCCAGCCAAACCTGTACCTACCACAATGATATCCAAACGACGTTTGTTAGCCGGGTTTACCAATTTCTGGTGAGCCTTATAATTAGTCCATTTCTCAGCTATCGGGCCTTCAGGAATTTTAGAATCAATTATTTTAGTCATAATGTTTTTTCAGTTTAAATCAGTTACACTTAAATTAGCAAGCACCGCAACCCATCATATTCTTCAAGAAGAACACAACAGCTACTACCATAAAACCAAGAACGATGATAGTAGAATAGATGTTAGAGATGCATTTCCAACGGTTAATCCAAATCATATTGTTCCATCCCAAAGTCTGCATTGCACTCCAGAAACCGTGAGTCAAGTGGAACCACAAAGCAATCAACCAAATGATATACAACACGAAGAACAACGGATTAGAGAAAGTCTGCATAATATAGCCATAACCGTCGGCTGCATGAAGACCACCCAACATAGGGTTACCGATGATTTCAGCGAACTGCATTTTGTACCAGAAGTTCATAAAGTGAAGAGCCAAGCCCAGGATTACGATGATACCCAATACCAACATGTTCTGAGAAGCCCATTCTACATTCTTCGGACGAGCATTTACAGCATAACGTTCGTTACCGCGAGCTGCACGATTCTGCATTGTCAACCAGAAAGCGTAGATAATGTGAATTACAAACAAGGCAGCCAATCCCACAGTTGCTACCAGCGCATACCAGTTAGCACCCAGGAACTCACAAACCATGTTGTAAGCTTCGCCCGAGAACAAAGCAACACAGTTCATCGCCATGTGAAATGTCAGAAACAGGACAAGGGCGATACCAGTTACACTCATCACCACTTTCCTTCCAATAGATGAATTACTTAACCACATAAATGATTGAATTTAAATTATTTAATTGTTAGAACTAAAATTTCTTATTACATACATTAAAATACGATACAAAATTAGAAGTTTTCCCTATATAATACAAGGGATTACGGAAATAATTCTTTAATCTGTCCAGTGATTTAAGCAACAAAAATAATGAATGTGCTTCAGCAAGGAGAAAATAAGACTAAAGAAGTTATTGAACGTTTTACCTTCGCTGTTGGTCAATAACCATTTCATTATGAACAATTCAGGACAGGTTCTACTTTACTATCCATAGTTTTTCTGAAAACCGGTAAAGGAAGCTTCTTTCAAGGCAAAGCAACATATTCAGGACATCCCTTATCTTAATAGCATAAAAAGAGCCGTTTTAGCTTTTTACTACATTGCTAAAACGGCCCCTTCTTACTTATAATCTAATAAATACTCTAAGCAGTTATTTACGTTCCGGGAAATTCATTCCTGACTTCTCTAATAGTTCTACCGCCTTAAGCATACTATTGTTCATGAGATTTATTACCTGAAAATACTCACTCATATCCCATAAATCACGAGCAATCAGAGCTTTCATTTGAGCTTTTATGAGTGGAAGTGCAATTTGATACTGTTTTTCATCATATTTTGCTCCTAATGTTTTACCTAACTTTCTCAGTTCTTCAAGCATAGCAGATGTCACTTCAAAGTTCTTATTGAAATGTCGGAAGTCCTTATACTCTTTCAGCCATTCTTCACGATATGCATCTACCAGCTTCAAGTTCATCTGCACAATAGCTCCTTTATCGCGCAAGGCAAGATAATAATCAGTATACATGGTTGTATCTACAGGCACAAAATAATCCGGCATGATACCTCCTCCACCATAAACAGTACGTCCCAGCTTCAATGTCTTGTATTTCAAAGAATCCGGGAAATGGATACTGTCTGCACTCAACATTTCCCCACGATTGTAACGATCTATCAAATCTTTATTGTACTGTTCAATACTCTCGTAAGGCTTCTGAATACAACGACCGGAAGGCGTATAATAACGAGCAACAGTCAGACGAATCATAGAACCGTCCGGTAAATCAATCGGACGCTGTACCAGTCCTTTTCCAAAAGTACGTCTGCCTACAACTATAGCACGGTCCCAGTCTTGCAATGCTCCTGTTACAATCTCACTTGCCGACGCAGAAAATTCATCGACCAACACAACCAAACGTCCATTTAGGAAATCACCATTTCCCTCAGCATCAAACTCAGCACGAGGATTACGACGTCCTTCTGTATAAACGATAAGTTCTTTCTTACCTAAGAACTGATTAGCCAATTCAATCGCTGCATTCAGATATCCTCCACCATTTCCTTGCAAATCGAGAATAAGGTCGCGCATACCTTCCTTCTGCAAACGATGAAGAGCATCAGCAAATTCCTTTCCTGTAGTTGCGGCAAAACGATTTACACGAATATAGCCGATTTTTTTATCAACCATATACGAAGCATCAAGACTATATACAGGAATCTTATCGCGTTTGATAGTAAAAGGAAGTAGCTCTTTTACTCCACGACGCATAACTTTTACGGTTACCTCTGTACCTCGTTTACCTCGCAGACGACGCATCACATCTTCCGTACTCATTTTTACACCGGCAATCACCGTATCATTTACCTCAATAATACGGTCGCCCGCCAAAATTCCGACTTTCTCCGACGGCCCTCCGGAAACAGGCTGGATAACAAATAGCGTATCAGTAGCCATATTAAACTGAATTCCTATGCCGTCAAAGTTTCCTTGCAATGGCTCATTCAACGCTTTTACCTCTTCCGGATCAGAATAAGTAGAATGAGGGTCCAGTTGCTCCAGCATCTTTACAATAGCCGACTCTACCAGCTTATTTTCATCTACCTGATCGACATATAAGTTTGATATGGCAAACTCCGCCAACTGCAACTTGCGTGAAGGAGAGTTGAGCATCTTATTCTGTGCTACTACAGAACAGAAAAAAAAGAAGTTGCACAACAAAATCAAATAAAGTCGCTGTTTCATAGTTTTCATCATAAATTAATATCCAGTCCTTCTGGCAAAAACGGTGTTACATCTTTGCCATATTGCAATAATTCACGTACAATAGTGGAACTGATGGCTGTCAGTTCCGGCTCTGTGAAAAGCAAAATCGTTTCAATGCCGGCAAGCTTTCTATTTATGTCGGCAATGGTTTCTTCATATTCAAAATCACGAACAGTACGGATTCCTCTGATAATGAACTTAGCGTTCCTCTGTTGCGCAAAATCGACAGTCAGATTATCATACGCTTCTACTCGTATGCGAGATTCGTTTGCGTAGAGTCTTTTTATCATCTCCACACGTTTTTCTGTAGGAAACCAGGTTTTCTTATTATCATTGACACCAATTCCGATAATAATCTCGTCCATAAAAGTCAATGCACGTTTTACCACCGAAAAATGCCCGATTGTAAAGGGATCAAATGTCCCTGGAAATATCGCTCTTTTCATTTAAGCCAATAATCACAAATCAAGAGATACTTGATCTATCAACTCAACAAGTCCTCTTCTATTACCAAATTATTAATAATAAAGTTCTGTCGCTCCATGGTATTCTTACCCATGTAAAACTCCAGCAACTCTTTAACAGCATCCGTTTTACGCAAAGAAACCTGTTCTAAACGCATGTCCTTTCCAATAAAATTCCGGAACTCATCAGGCGAAATTTCTCCTAATCCTTTAAATCGGGTAATCTCCGGATTGGGACCCAACTTTTCTATTGCTGCAATTCGTTCCTCATCTGTATAGCAATAAATAGTTTCGTATATACCTTTTTTACGGTTACGAACACGGAAAAGCGGCGTCTGCAAGATGTAAACGTGTCCTTTCTTTATTAAATCGGGAAAGAACTGAAGGAAAAAAGTTATCATCAGCAAGCGTATATGCATACCATCCACATCGGCATCAGTTGCTACGATGACTTTATTATACCGCAATCCGTCCAAGCCATCCTCAATATTCAGCGCAGCTTGCAACAGATTGAATTCTTCATTCTCGTAAACGACTTTTTTAGTTAATCCAAATGAATTCAAAGGTTTACCACGCAAACTGAATACAGCCTGAGTATTAACATCACGACTCTTGGTTATAGAACCACTTGCAGAATCTCCCTCTGTAATAAAGATAGAACTTTCCAGACGGGGATCATTTTCTTCATCTTTCTTAGCCCCCTTCAAGTCATTCAAGTGAATACGGCAGTCACGCAACTTACGGTTATGCAGATTTGCTTTCTTGGCACGTTCACGCGCAATCTTAGTAACCCCCGCGATAGCCTTACGTTCTTTTTCCGATTCCTGAATCTTCTGAAGCAACACATCTGCTACATCGGGATGTTTATGCAGGTAATTATCTACATTCTCCTTTATAAAGTCACCGATAAACTTATTGACACTGATTCCTGAAAGTGGATAAGGATTACCATCTGAATCTTTTTCAGGAGCCATCGTCAAAGAGCCCAACTTAATCTTTGTCTGACTTTCGAAGGTCGGCTCTATTACATTAATGGCAATAGCAGCTACAAGCCCGTTGCGAATATCCTGAAATTCCATATTCTTACCATAGAATTCCTTGATAGTACGTGCAATATGCTCCTTGAAAGCACTTTGGTGCGTACCTCCCTGAGTTGTATGCTGTCCGTTGACAAACGAATAATATTCCTCTCCATACTGAGGACTATGAGTAAAGGCTATTTCTATATCTTCATCTTTCAGATGAACAATAGGATACAAGCCTTGAGAAGTCATATTGTCATTCAGCAAATCCTCCAGACCGTTACGGCTTACAATGCGGTGGCCGTTATAATATATCGATAGCCCTGTATTCAAATATGTATAGTTACGCAGCATCGTTTCGATATATTCAGGACGGAAGTGGTAGTTTAGAAACAAGGTATTATCGGGCTCAAAGAAAATATAAGTACCATTTTCTTCCTCTGTAGATTGAGTAATATCACTTATCAGTTCTCCTTTTGCAAAAACAGCTTCACGCATCTGTCCGTCGCGTACACTTCGCGCTATAAAGTGAGAACTCAACGCATTGACAGCCTTTGCTCCGACACCATTCAACCCGACACTTTTCTTAAATGCCTTTGTATCATATTTTCCACCCGTATTCAGCATAGATACGGCATCAACCAGACTTCCTAACGGAATACCACGCCCATAATCGCGTACAGAAACACGCAAATTATCTTCCATCTGTATTTCAATGCGTTTTCCTGCTCCCATTTTAAACTCGTCAATACAGTTATCTACGACTTCTTTCAGCAATACATAGATACCATCTTCCGCCTGAGAGCCATCGCCTAAACGCCCGATATACATACCAGGACGCGTACGAACATGCTCCATATCGCTCAGATGACGAATATTCTCCTCTGTATACGAAACGGGATTCGCTATTTGTTCATTGTATTCTTCTTCCATAAACAACACTCAAACGATATACTAATTTTCTTCTTTCTTTCCTGCTACTAACATCTTTTTATATGCACGGCGGCGTTTGTGCTGAACAGCTTCGAAAGCTCCCCACTGTGCCTGTACTTTCTTGTTCATTTCCAGTTCCGGATTACTTTCTCCATATTTGAATCCCATCTGTTGATAAACTGGAACTAAATCATAAAACAACAATGCATTTACTCCTTTGCTTTGATATTCGGGCTTCACACCTACCAGCAATAAATCAAGCACTTTCGGCTTTTTGATAAACAAGGCTTTAAGTAAATGGAACCAGCCAAAAGGAAGCATCTTACCTTTTGCCTTTTGCAGTGCTTCCGACAAAGAAGGCATAGAAATACCCACAGCTACCAGGTTTTCATTTTCATCTTCTACAAGCGAAACCATTCGCAAATCTATCAATGGCAAATACATCTTGATATATTGATTGATTTGCCCCTGAGTCATTTGTGAATAGCCGTATAAAGGTGCATAGGCTTCATTTATCAAATCAAAAATCTTCTGTCCGTAGTTTTTGCTCTTTATTTCACTACGTTTCAATTTTTTGATTTTCAGCTTATATTTTTCCAGAATAATTTCGGAAATACGGATAAACTTCTCTGGCAACTTATCGGGAACAGTCAACTTAAACTCTACCCAGTCGGCTTCCTTTTCGAAGCCTAAACGCTCCATATGCTGTTGATAATAAGGGTAATTATAAATAGTCGACATGGTTCCTAGCTGATCGAACCCTTCAACCAGCATACCTTCTGCATCCATATCGGTAAAGCCTAGCGGTCCGACAATAGCTTCCATTCCTCGTTCTTTTCCCCATTCTTCTACTGCTCCAAGCAATGCTTCAGAAATTTCCGGCTTATCTAAAAAGTCAATCCATCCAAAACGGACTTCCTTTTTTTTCCATGTTTCGTTCGCACGGTGGTTAATAATGGCAGCTACACGTCCTACCACTTTTTTCCCTTCATAAGCAAGAAAATAATCAGCCTCACAGAATTCAAATGCTGCATTCTTTTTCGGACTGAACGTATTCAACATATCATCGTACAAATCAGGTACGGAATAAGGATTGTCTTTGTATAATTCGTAATTGAAGCGAATAAATGTCTGCAACTCTTTTTTAGAGCTTACTTTCTTAATGATAATGGCCATCTGTTCGTTATAGTATGAAATTTCAGGTTGTAAAGATACAATTTTTTATTCGAAGAGTAATTCTCTTATCCCGAAATTCGAGTATTGGCTCCTTCGTTTTTCCCATTTATCTATCATATAATACTTACCAACCATCATAAATGCTTGAGTTCAACTTATAAATGCAACTTTTTGGGTGCGGATAATAAGCAATAAAAA
>ENA-OOXT01000095-OOXT01000095.1-human-gut-metagenome-genome-assembly--contig:-NODE-95-length-64138-cov-5.480549_pt1 | contig 64138 bp, 49 predicted proteins | sample MGYA00241590_ERZ501349 | MGnify/ENA primary metagenome ERZ501349 (study PRJEB25962, sample SAMEA2042838) | human gut metagenome | biome: human gut; feature: human-associated habitat; material: faeces...
CGTTCGCCCTCGAGTTTGCTCCGCAAACTATCCTATTGTAGACTTCTTTTGACAAGACTTCGTCTTGCAAAAGATTGTAAGGGTTCGAATCCCTTGCTGTCTTATCAACAAAAAAATAAAGGGTATAGCAAACGCTATACCCTTTATTCTTGGCGGAGAGTGAGGGATTCGAACCCTCGGTCCCGTTAGGGATTACCTGATTTCGAGTCAGGCCCGTTATGACCACTTCGATAACTCTCCGTATTCGGTTTTGTTAAGCTCAACAAAGAGCTTATATATTTTACCAAACGTACATACCTTTGTCAAATGATTTATTCAAATATTTTAATTTATTGCAATCAATAAGGGTTTTGTGCCTACGCAAAACGGATTTGCATGGTAAAATCCGTCAATGTTTGCGCAAAAACGGCGATTACAGCATCATTTCAGATAAAAAAGCTATCTTCTCGGCACGGTAAAGGTAAAGATGAACAATTTTATACGAATGCATTATTGCATTCCGTATTTTGTCTTAATTCGTTCAAGAACCGAGCCTATAGGCTTTGCAAGCACTATTATAAACGCAACATTTGAAACTACATAGGTAAGCGTAACGGGCACAGCCGACGTAACAGCGGCAATATACCGCGTCAGATTAAACGTGCCGTCATACCAAAGGGTTGTGTAAATATCCATAAGCAAAGAATACAGCACTCCCGAAACGGCACTGTAAATTATTCTGAACACAAGGCTCTTTTTAAGCTGCGGAGCGAAAACTCCAGCTATAAGCCCGACTATACCCCACGAAAACATCTGGAACGGTGTCCATGGACCCTGTCCAAAATAAAAATTCGATATTACGGCGGTCAGCGCACCCGTCATAAAGCCTGCCTGCGGGCCGAAATACATCGCTGTTATTATAACGAGTGCCGTCACCGGTTTTACGCTGGGTGCCCACGCAAAAATAAGTCTGCCGACTGCCGACAACGCGACCATAACAGCTATTAAAATCATTTCCTTTGTACCGCTTTTCCCCTTTTCAAAGGCGAGAAAAAACGGAACGCACGACAACACGGCAACGCAAAGCGATATCCATGCATACTGTTTATCTTTAAACACTGTGGCTCCGAGCAAAACCGCCGCAGGCACCAAAATGCACGGAAAAATATACGAAAACCATTTTTTAACCATTATCTTCTCCGTTTCCGCGACAGCACTCAGCCGCCTCTTCACTCGTTATCGCTGTGGGACAAAGCGGACGGGCTATGCGGTTCGCCGCCGTCGTATAAAAATTATTTTCCGCGAAAAACGTATTCGGCGCATCGGAAGAAACGATTTCGCCGTCAAAGAACAGCGCGCACCTATCGGCGCCGACAGCGGCAAACTCAACATCATGAGTTACCATAACAACCGTTATTCCGTCCGATTTAAGTTTCTTCAATATATTCAAAAGCGAGGACTTTGAAAAGGCGTCAAGTCCCTTTGTCGGTTCGTCCAAAAGCAGTATTGTAGGCTCTGAAAGCAATATTTTCGCAAGGGCGCATTTTTGCTGTTCACCGCCGCTGAGGTCATAAGGATGCTTCGTAAGTAAATCCGTTATGCCGAGTTTTTCGGAAATATCGCGTATTTTTTCTTCACACTCTTCTTTTTTATACTCCATCGCCTTGAGCATTTCTTGGAGATCGCCCGAAACGGTATCCTTTAAAAATACCGTCTGCGGATTTTGCGGCAGATATGCAAGCTTCTTTCGGTACAGCGAATTGCCCTTATAATCCTTGATTTTTTTGCCGTCTATCTTTATTTTGCCGCGGTACGGCTTATTAAGGCCCGAAATAACATTCAGCATTGTCGTTTTTCCCGTGCCGTTGCCGCCGAGAATACAAATTATCTCGCCGCGATTCACTTTAAGATTTACACCGCGCAGAATGTCGGGCAAATCTCTTTCATATCTGAACCAAACATTTTTAAGCTCGATTGCCGTATCGGTTTTATCGGAATATTCTGATTTATCACCGTCGGAAAAGTCTATATTCCTTTTGAAATTACGTCTGAAAAACTCCTGCCCCTCTTTAACCGTAAGCGGGCAGACTTCGTCCGACGAGAGCAGATTGTAAAGCCTTACGGCACTCGGAAGACCCTTGAGCATAGGGTGCTCGGGATTTATTATTTTTAGATTTTTGCCGACGGCACGCGGTAAATCATACAAAAGCACGCAGCCGTTTTCCATAAGCAAAACCTTATCGGCTATCGGGAAAACGTCCTCAAGACGGTGCTCTACCAAAAGCACGGTAATGCCGAATTCGGTATTCAGCTTCTTAAGCGTCGCTATAAAATCAGCCGCGGCTATGGGGTCAAGCTGACTTGTGGGCTCATCTAAGATAAGCACCTTGGGCTGCATTACCATAACCGACGCAAGATTTAAAAGCTGCTTCTGACCGCCCGAAAGCTCGTCGGTTTTTTTGCGGAACCAATCCTGTATGCCGAAATAGCTCGCCATCTCGCCCACTCTGCGGCGAATTACGTTTTGCGGCACGCCGAGATTTTCAAGACCGAACGACAGCTCATGCCAAACCTTGTCCGTAACTATCTGATTATCGGGATTTTGCCCGACAAACCCTATGGCACATGCACTCTCGCGAAGGCCGAGGGAATCGATGCTTTTCCCGTTATAGAGTATCTCGCCGCTCTTTTCACCTGCGGGAGCAAGCTCGTTTTTAATCAACTTTAAAAGGGTGGTCTTTCCGCAACCCGTTGCGCCGCATATTACAGTAAAATCACCCTGCCCGATGTTAAGAGAAATATTGTGAAGAGTGTCTTTTTCCGCCTTGGGGTAACGGAAATTCAAATTTTCGATATGTAATATTTCCACTTTAAATTCTCCTTTACCTCAATAAAAAACGGAAGAAACGATAATATAAAAAACGAAATGTACGTAATCAGGGATTTTGATGAAAGGCTGATTTTGCCTAGCTCCGGATAAAATGTAAAATCGATGCTTCCGCTGCCGACGCCTATAAGTACGGCAGCAAAAAGCAATAATCCCGACAATAAAACCGCCGCGTCTCTCGCCCCGAATTTAAACAGCGAAAAGTTTGTTCTGCCGTGCAGACCGTATCCGCGCGCTCTCATAGACGACGACAGCTCCATGGAATTTTCAAGCGACCACGAAATCATCGCCGTAAACACTCGTATTCCGCCGCGTAATCTGTCGACATAGCTTTTTTGCGAATAAAGCCCCATTGCCTTTTGCGCTCTGCTCACATTTTTCATCTGTCTTTTAAACATCGGAACAAATCTGAGAGCCATGGAAAGCACGAGCGACATTTTCGGAATAATTCTGCCGAACAGATACAAGAATTTATCCTCGGTCATAATTTCATTATAGCACTTGCACCAAAACAGCACTCCGACAACCATCACCGAGATAAAAACGCCGTAAACAACCGCTTCAAGCGTTACCGGGTTACCGTTCATAAAGAAAAGTGGAGTAACGCCGTTATGTGAAAACAGAGGATTTGTAACAGCCACAAGCAGAAAAAGCGGAAGATAAAAGCCCATATCGCTTAAAATAACCTTTTTCCTCACGAGCATAAGCGAAAACATAATGCCGCCGAGGAGTGCTGTGAGCTGTATTACGGGATTCCATACAAACATAGCCGTTAACAGCACAGATATAAAATATGTAAAAGTAACAGCCGGATGATATCCGCCGAAAGCTTTCATCCCGTTTCATCTCCCATCCATATACAGCCGACGTCCTTGCCGAGATCGCAGGTATAGACCCATGCTATTCGGTCGCCGTCCTTCAGTTTGTATTTTGAGCATCCGTAATTCGGAAATTCGCCGTTCACCTGATACATCCAACCCGAAAGCGGTCCGCAGGAAAATTCGTACAGATAATTTATACCCTGAACGTATACGCTGCCATAGCTGTTTTTATCGGCACCCTGATACTCCATCTGTATTTTATTATACCTTACCGCCCTGTCAAGTATATCAAAAACGGTGTCGCCGGGTCTTAACACATATTCGGTTTCCGGCAATATAACGCCGTTTTGCGGCACGTATTTATCGGATTGCAGGGCTTTGTCAAGCTCGTCGTAATTTTGAAGCACGGTATCACAGCGAATACTGATAAAAACCGTCTCGCTCTGCGGGGTTATATCGTCGATATGAGTAAGGTAATACTCGTCAACGGACTGAATGTTTGTGCCGTGAATCAATACGGCTATTATCAGCGCCAACGACAGGAGCGCCAAAATATCTTTTTTCAATTATGACTCCCCTTCCACGAGAAAAAATTACCGCATTTCGTCGTCTTCATCCTTATACATTGCCGCAAGCTCCTCCATTTCGAGAGTTTTTTTCATCTTACGGCGTCTGATTCTTATAATTATAAACACGGTAAGTCCTACCGCTAAAACAAACAGTACAACAGATATTACTATGGCGCGAACGATATTGTCAAGCTTTGTCTTTGTCTTGACGACATCCTCCCAACGCTCGATTTTTGCTCTGTCATATTCGCTGAGCGCGTTATAGCGTTTAACGATTTTATTCACCTTGCCCCTATCCTTGAGCGTGATTTTATCAAACGGATAAAGCTCGGCTTTAATGTCGTCGTTCAGCGAATCTATTTCCGCCTGAACCGCGGCAATTTGCTCCTTTGCCGAAACAAGCTTTCGGAGATATGCGTCTTTACCGTCAAAATCTTCACTCCTTTCGAGCTTATCAAGCAATGTTACAACCAAAACATACTGCTCCGTAGTGAGTTTTTCGGGCAGAGAGTCAACCATTGCACGGTCGGAATCGGTAAAATACAAAATGGCGTCGTCGTTTGCGTCATCATCCGAAAACACAATCACCGCGGTTTCACCCGCTATTTCCGAAACGTCTATTCCGCGTTTTTTGGCTTCATCGGACAAAGTCCAATAATTGCTCACGTAGCACCGCTCTGTTTCGGGCAACGAATAAAAAACCGCAAGAAGCTCGCGAAGCGTTTGTTTATCGGTCTTATTGCCGATTTTAGAAATGTCGGAAGTAAGGTCGTTTATTCGCGATTTAAGCGCGGAGCTCTGCTCTTTTCTGAAATCGAAAAGAGTTCTCATACCGTTTTTTTGCCGCCAAAGAGATGCCATGGTATAAAGGGTCTGCTCCGACGCCATGGTATTTGATTTATCGGGCAAAGATGTGGGATTGTCGGGGTCGTAAGTAAACGAATGGACAAATCCGCCGTCCGTCATTCTGTAACGCATTATACCGTCAAAAAGGGTGTTGCCGTTTTTTATGAAACGGCCGTCCGAGAGAGGGTCGATATTAAGACTGCACAGCGCCACCGCCACCCAATCGGTACTCTCTACATTCTGAGTTCCCCAGCTTTTGTAGTCGCCCGTGTCGAGTTGCAGACGTGAAAGGCACAAAACCGCTTCATCAACAACCTCGTGCACCGTTTTGCTCTCATCGGCGGACAACGCTTTTCTGTGATAAGAATATATTTTTTCGGAATTATAATATGGTGCGAGTGCCGTTATCGCCATAGCGGTAATATCAGGGTCTGCATCATCCGAACTCAGGGCAAATCCGCCGTCGGAAAGCTGCTTTGAAATTATTTCAACGATTATATCGTCGCGGGTGTTGTACGCTCCGTCAGGCACGGCATAGCGCATACTGTCAAGAGTTATAAGCCCCCATATCCAGCCGTTTATGCCCTGTCTTCCGAGCGGCGTTGTCTTGCCGCGGTCGTAGGTTCCGTCCGCTATCAGATTTATCGGCGCGCCGTTTTCGTCGGTTCCGAAATTTGTCGGGTCGCCGCCCATAGCGAGAACGGCGAGTGCTATTCTGTGCCACTCGGTTGCCTTTGCGGCACTGAGCCTTCCGCTTTCGCGATAACGCTCCTCTACTCTGTCTTTTATGACCGCAAGGTAGCCCTCGTTGTTATCCTGTATTCCGAGTCTGCCGAGAGCTATGGGATACCAATCCCCCGGAGTAGTACCCGCATTTTCCAAATATTTATCGTTAATCAAATATCCGTCGGGTTCCGAGCCGTTATCGGCTTTTTTCCATGCGATAATACCGTCCGCGACGCTAAGGAAATTGTCGGACGTATACTCCTTATTCTCTTTTGCCGATACGATGAAAGAAATTGAGGATATAACACACAGGACGCATAAAAACACCGAAATAACACGTTTTGTCATTTTTGAGAAGAGCTCTCCTTAACAGATTTTTCTTTTTCGCCGTTTTTGCGGCGTTTCTTTACATAAAACACAATAAAGCATACTCCGCCTGCCAAAACGATAAATGCCGATACCAAACATATTACCGCGACAAGCGTTTTTGATTTTTTGTTTTCCGACAATGATACGGCGTTTTCCGTGCTCTCTTCGCTCTCGGAAAGAGCCTCTGAAGCTTCGGTTATCTCCTCCGTTTCCGCATCGGTCTCGGAAAAAGCGGATTCCTCCGCAGCCGAAGCCGCGACAGCGTCGGCAGATCCACCGGAAGCGGCAGCTACCGCGCCGCCCGACGCATTCTTGCCGCCTAATGCCGCACCGGAGGACACATGAGCGCCGCTGCCGCCGACGGACAAAGGAGCATCTGCAGGAGCGGAGTTTGTTTCCGCCCCCGGATTTTGAAGTGCCGAATTGATAGCGGAAACCGCGTTATCGACCGCGCTTTGCGAAGCGTCAAGCGTCTCGGCAACGGATAATGCCGCGGCGTATGCATTTTTTACATTTGAGCGCGTTATAAGACCCGAATAAATGGTTCTTTCTATTGCCTTTGTAAGCGAGTCCTTATTCGCCACCGAAAAATAGCCGGATTTCGGCTGATTTTCGACATTCGGAATTGAGGTTCCCATAGCACCGAAGCCGCCTATATCCGCTCCGTAGCCGAGAGTGAACTGTACTCTGACGATATCTCCGTCGGAAAGGTATGTATCGGCAAAACCGACATTCGGGAAAACGTTGTTGACGGAATACATCCAGCCCGAGCCGTTTGTTATTACAAATTCACCGAGATGGCCTTTCCAGTTTTTCTCATAATCGCCGGGGTCATAAAACGTCATTGTGCTTTTAAGATGCGGCACCAAAACAGACGGTATTGTCGGTGAAATTCCAAGTGCTCTCGGAGACGAAGCGGACGAGCTTCTCTGATAATTGTTATATCTCGCCGCAGACGCCGTACCGTCGGCTACATATGCGAGGTAAAACGAAGAGCTTACGCTGCCGCCGTAATAACCCACATATCCGTTTTCGTTAAGCAGGCGCAAAAGCTGCTGAGCGGACGTCTCGCCCTCGTATATATTTACTTTTTGGGGATACACGAGATATCCGCAGCCTATGGTGAACATTTCGACGCTCCAAACAGCCGTGCCGATTTTTTCGCCCTGCCGCGCTTTCTCGTAGTTAATGTGATATGTAAGCTGCTTTTTTCGCCCGCCGTCGGACGATGCCGAAACTACAACCGTGTTATCGCCCTCAAAGGTAAAGTTAAGGGTATAGCTTGATTTTTCGTTATCGTCCCATGTGGGCGAAAGCTTTTCGCCGTTAAACGTAACCGTCGCTTTTATTTTTTCGCCTGACGCATTTCTCGCCCATACGTCAAATGTCTTTTTGCTTCCGCGCTGAGTTGTATTGTCAGAAAGCGTAGTTCTGAGCGTAGGGCCTGCCGCGGCAAAAACCCGAGACGACGGCAGAATAAGCAAAAAACACATAAAAAAGCAAATAAGAGCTCTTTTGGTTTTGTTTTTATCCGTGGTATATACCTCCCTTGCAAAATGAATCCGCCGATAATCGGCATTTTTCGGTTTAGAGTAAGCGATGTACCCGCCGGAGACAAAATGCCCCGTCGGGTACGTAATCAATCCGTCTTATTCTTCGTCCTTTTTGCGTTTGGCGGTAACAGCCATTGCCGCAGCAAAAGAAGAGAACATTAAAAATGCAACCGCCGCATTTCCGATTCTGCCTGTTTTGGGAATTGAAACGCCCTTAATATCCGTATCGGCGGTATTTCCGGAATTTGACGTATTCCCGTCTGTACCCGGTACCGACGGTACATTGACATTTCCGTTGTCATTGCTACCGAGTGACGAATCTGTCGGAATTTCGTCAAGTGCCGCCTTGGCTTTTATCAAAGCGGTATTCACTTCGTCCTTATTCTTCGCCGCACTTATATCAGCCATACCTTTTTCGAGAGCCTTGTTAAATGCCTCACGATTGAGTGTGTAATCCGAAGCGTCCTTGTAGCTCTCGAGCTGCTCGAGTGCTGTCTTTTTGGCTTCTTTGAGGCTTATTATTTCGGAAAGCTCTTTTTCGGCGTTCAAAAGCACATCAAGATTTGAAACGTACGGCTTTAAATCGTCGTCGAGATTGTCATATGCGTTTCTTGCCTCGTTTATTTTAACGCCGCTGTCAGCCGTTACATCGCCGATGTCGTTGATTTTTTCGACAACCTCGTTTACATCGTCGGCATCAAAAGTCTTTTGCCAATAAAGGAGCGGATAGCCGCCGTTTACAAGAGAATATTCGTCTTTTTTGAATTTTTCGCCGAGAAGCGCGAGGAATTCGGGAGATTTCATAAACTCGGTTGTCTCGCCTGTGGTACTTCCGTCACCGTCTCCGATTCCGTTCTCTGTAACGGAAGAGTCATAATAGCATTCTTGGACCCTGTTATCATTTGTGAGCGAGCCTGCTATTGCGCCTGCCTGACCGTCGGACGAGGAAGTTATTTTACCTGCGTTATAGCAATTGACTATGGTGTGGCCGTCCTGAGCCTGTCCTACAATGCCGCCGAGTGAATAAATACCGTTTATGCTTCCGAGGTTGTAGCAGTTGTCTATGGTAACCTCAACCGAAGTATCACGTCTTGTAGTATCGAGATGTCCTACAATACCGCCTGTATGGCCGCTGCTTGCATAAAGCGAGCCTACGTTGTAGCAGCCCGTGATATTACTCTTGCCGCCGTCGCGCACTGTACCGACTATACCGCCCATGTAACCGCTGCCGTAAATATCGGCACCGTTCCAGCAGTTTATAAAGTCTGCGCCGTTACTCCATTTGGCGATACCGCCGAGGAACGAAGTGTATATATTTTCTTTGCCGATTTCGCCGCTTGCGACACCGACATTCTTAATTACGGCATTTTGGCAGACAGTTCCGAAAAGTCCGCCGCGGAGAGAAGTAAGATTGTCTATGACATATCCGTCGCCGTCAAATACACCGTCAAACTGATTTCTGTCAGAGCCTATCGGGGTCCAGTTGTCATAGTCGCTGAGGTCGATATTATCGGTCATTTCAAAGTAAACACCGGTAGTTGCCATAAGCTTGGTATTTACGTAATATGACAGATTGTAAAGGTCCTCTGCCGTGCTTATAAGGTACGGTGAAGTCTCGGAGCCCAAGCCCTCCCACGGGATTTTATCCTTTACCGTAACTGTTACAAAGGTCTTGAGTTTACCGCTCTTTATACATACCTTTTGAGTTCCGACTTCAAGTGAATCACCGGAAATTATCTCATAATCCGTTACGGGCTTTTGCGCTCCGTCGCTGTAATATGCGGTAACCTCCATGCCGGCAGCGTCAAAAGAGTCGCCGTCATAATATTCGGTCTTATCGGGTGCTTTTGTAACCGCGATAGAAGTGATGTACGGCGTATTTGAGTCAAGCTCTCCCTCGCCGCCGACAAGCTCTATTGCCGAAACAAGAGCCGAATAATTATTTACGTATCTGCGTTCGTTTTCGGGAACCGCACGGAATTTTGCGAGTGCGCTCTTTGCCGCAGACTTATAATTTGCGTCCGTCGGCAGAGGAAGAGCGTCTATGGCGCTTACTGCGTCCGTGATTGCCGCTTTGGTTTCCGCGCTCCAGTCGCCGCGCATATCATAAAGTGCTCTCATCTTATTTTCAAATCTCCAATAAGCTACGAGAGCGTAAGTTGCCTGATCGTTTGCCATACTGTTCCAGCCGTTGCCGACAACATGGCAGAAGCCGCCGTTTGTATCGCGGAATCTCAGAAGTCCGTCAAGGAGCGTTAAGCCGTCGGAGGTTATAAATCTGCTGTCCTTTTGGGGGTCGATTCCGACAGAAGTCAGCGCAACTATAACCTGAGCTATACTTTCGGAGTTATCGGTATTCCAGGAAGTAAAGCCCGCTTTATCGTTCATCATTGAGCCTAAGCGGTCAAATGCTTCGTCCACGCATTGACGAACCGTTTTTGAAACTTCGTCGCCCGAAATTTCATTTTTATATGTATACACGGTATCGTCATTGTAATAAGGAGCGAGCGCCTGTATTGCCATAGCGGTAATATCGACATCCGACGATGAACCGTAACCGCCGAGAACCCAGCCGCCGTATTTATTGCCGTCTACGCCGTCGGTAAGCTGCATTTTAAGTATTTCTTTTATGAAAAGCTCACGCTGATATGCGGCGTCGCTCGGAACCTCATACATACCGGTATCAAGAGCAATAAGGCCCCATATCCAGCCGTTTATACCCTGTTTGCCGGGACCGCCCTTTACCTTGCAGTTATAGCTGCCGTCCGCGATAAGATTTATCGGTTGACCGTTATATGTTCCGAAGCTTGTGGGGTCGCCGCCGAGAGCCGCTATTGCAACAACGCCTCTGTGCCACTCGGTAGCCTTTACGCTGTGAAGTGTACCGCCGTTTTCGGTGTATGTCTTTTCGACGTATGACTTCATGGCATTGAGATAGTCGGTGTAGCCTGTGCCGTCGTCGATAAGATAAGTATATTTTCCGTCTACGGAATCGAAATATCCGTAACGACCCATAGCAAGTGCCATCCAGTCGGTATCCGTAGAGCTGGCGCCTGACATATATCTTTCATTGCCCAAAAGAGTGTCGGCGGAAGTGAGCCCCGCTTTGGTTTTTGAGCTCTTGACTGCCTCTTTAATGTAACCCGAAAGCTTTGCCGAAAGTTCGGTTCCCTCGCTGAACGAAGGACGAACGGGCTTATCTGCGGAAACAAGGCTTTCCCAAGCAAGCTTCGGATTTGTGTCGCCCGAAACAAATGCCGAACCGAGCATAGTCTCTGTTACTAAGTCAACCTTTGCCGCGCCGTCAACATCGCCTTTATTGCCTGTTGCCGCGAAAGACGAGGTTGAGAGATAATAGCAGTTCTCCGCCGTTCCTCTTGTGGCGCCTATCAATGCGCCGATATTGTTTTGGTAGCCTGCCGAGTCTTCAACCGTGCCTGCATTGTAGCAATTTACAAGCTCGGGAGACGCCGCTTTGTGTCCGCCGGCTACGCCGCCGACAGAGGCAGGACCCGATACCTTACCTGTGTTATAGCAGTTTTCGAGTTTGCCTGCGCGCCAATGCTGACCGCTTACGCCGCCTATGTAGCCTGTTGTACCGCTGACATTACCCGAATTGTAGCAGCCCGAAACGGTAGACGCGCCGCCGACATAGCCCACTACGCCGCCGACTCCCGAAGAGCCGCTGACATCGGCATTATTTCCGCATCCAATTATATTGCCTGCATTGAGGTAACCGACAACGCCTGCAACCGATGAAGAACCGCTGACGCTGCCCTTAACCGTAACATTCTTAACCGTACCGCCGTTTACCTTTCCGAAAAGTCCCGCATTGGAGCCCGAAGAAATGTAAAGTCCGCTGATTACGTGGTTGTTTCCGTCGAATGTTCCGGCAAAAGCCGATGACGAGGAGCCTATCGGCGTCCATTCGGAGCCTTCTCCGCCGAGGTCGATATCGGCTGTAAGCTCTACTGTTTTTCCCGAAAAGTCTTCACCGCCGTTCACCTTTTCGGAGAACGCGAGCAGCTCCTTTGCCGACGATATTGAAAGATCAGCCGGTGCGGCAAGTACCGCAACGGGTATCACAGACAATATCATCACAAGAGCAAGAAGCCATGACAGACATTTCTTTACTGTCTTTTTAGGTTTTAACATACCTTACTCCTTTCAAAACTCTTTACTTTTTGCGCTTCCCGCCGGGAGTTTTAAGACCGGCTTTTTCGAGAGCGCGCGGCCAAGGGCCTAAAAATGCCTTAATTCGCGAGCGTGTGGCGTCATCGAAATCGTCTTTTCGCGGAAGCCTTTTCAGCTCCTCGGATTTACGCACAAGCTCATTTACTGCCCATTTTTCTTTGTCGTCGCCAAACATAAAATCCTCCGAACACAAAAAATCTCTCCCTGCCGAAAAGCAGGGAGAGTGCAACAAATTAACCAACGAAAAAATCTTGTGCAATCGGGCAAAGAGTGCACCGACAGCACAAAGCAAAAGCTGATAAATCGGCTGCACTCTTCTCACCAAAGTTGTGTTTAACCATAAAAATACGGCAGGTCTCCTGACTTATGATCCCATACATCACGGGAAGAGTCGCCTTCTCGGAAAGCTCCAATGGATCGGACTCTCTTACGTCAAACACAGTAATGGCGGTTGTTCCGGATTTTGACCGGATTCCCTTTTAATTCGCGGCAAGAACCGCGAAACCGTATTTTTTATCAAATATTAAACTGTATAAGCCCAAGTTGCAAAGACGAACCGGCAAAAAGCGTCGATTTTGCGGTTTATCTTGCAACTTATTGATATTTTACTACATAAATATTGCGCCGTCAATAAAACACGGCGCAAAATATGTGCGTAATACCTGTTTGAATTTGAAAAAATTTTAGTAAATTATTGACAATGAGGCTTTAATTTAATATAATATCAAAGCATGAAATGCGCCGATGTGGCGAAATCGGCAGACGCAAGGGACTTAAAATCCCTCGGTAGCAATACCGTACCGGTTCAAGTCCGGTCATCGGCACCAAATCGAGTATTCATAAGGGATTTGACTTTATGAATACTCGATTTTTGTTTTCCATCTTAATATTTATGTACCGAGCAGACAGTTGTCTGCTCTTTTTGTTATGCCGAGTTCGGTTTTGTAAGTGCCTAATGAAGTGCCTTACCGTATATCCGTTATATACTTTTCGGGTAAAATATCAGAAAATATTCGGAGGCAAAAAATGGAAGAACGAATTTTAACAGCAGATATTATTGAAGATTTCAGAAAAAATTTAGAGTTGCAAGAGAAAAGCACGTCAACAATTGAAAAATACATCCGCGATGTGAAAGCGTTTTCGGTACGCCGAAAACGCAGCAATAACAAAAGAAAAAGTGATAGCGTATAAAAAATATTTGAGAAATAATTACGCGGTGCGGAGCGTAAATTCGATGCTCGCAAGCATCAACAGTCTGTTTAATTCTTTAGAATGGCACGATTTAAAGGTGAAATCATTAAAACTGCAACAGCAGGTATTCTGCTCCGAAGATAGGGAACTGACAAAGGCAGAATACGCACGACTTTGCAAAACTGCGAAACGCAAGAAAAATAAACGGCTCAATCTTATTTTGCAAACGATATGCGGCACGGGTATTCGTGTCAGTGAACTACAATATATAACGGTGGAGGCGGCAAAGCAAGGGGAAGCAGTTGTGAACTGCAAAGCAAAAACACGGTCGGTTTTTATCGTAAAGGAGCTAAAACAAAAATTGCTCCGCTACGCAGCAGAGCAAAATATTAAAAGCGGTATGATTTTTGTGACCCGTACGGGCAAGCTGATAAGCCGCACGAACATCTGGCGGGAAATGAAAGCGTTATGCGGGGAGGCGAATGTCAATCCTGAAAAGGTGTTTCCGCATAACCTGCGCCACCTGTTCGCCCGTGTGTTTTACGGAATTGAAAAGGACATCGCCAAGCTTGCCGACATTCTCGGTCACAGCAGTATAAACACGACTCGGATCTATATCATCTCCACCGGCACCGAACACCGCAAAAGAATGGAAAATATGCGGCTGATACTATGAAAAAAGCCACCGAAATCGGCGGCTGAAACATAATCTGAATTATGTTGTAAGAAATCTTATTTGCAGATATAACAAACACAATTTTACATAATGTATTTTAGCAAAATAGCAGTGATTTGTAAAGCACTTTAACTGAGAAAAGTGTGAAAACTCACGATTGTCAAAATTTAAGCATTATGAAAAAGCCTTTTACATCTGTATCATTTTACAGTTTTGAGAAGGCTTGCTTTCTTATACTCTTTTCAAGTGGTTCAGCTAATGTTTGACTATTTTTAAAGCCACATTTACAACATAATTCAGATTATGTCGCTTTCAGTTTTAAAGCAGAGTATACCGACAAAACGGAGGGTAAATAAATGAATAAAAAAACTTTTTTAAAAAAAGCACTTATGGCAGTTGTTGCGATTGTTATCGCAATCGGCATATCAATCGGTAGTGCAGTGTGGGTACATAATCGCGGCGGCGTTCCGACATCGTCGAAGTCTGCTGTAACGGCTTATGATCTTGCCGTTCAAAACGGATACAATGGTGATCTGGAAACTTGGCTTATGTCGCTTGTAGGCGAAACCGGTGCTGCCGGACGAAACGGAAAAAGTGCGTATGAATTAGCGGTTGAAAACGGATATAAAGGAACACAAGAAGAATGGCTCGGCTCATTGATAGGATTAAAAGGTCCTGCCGGCGTAAACGGCAGTAACGGTAAATCCGCTTATGAACTTGCCGTGGATAACGGCTATAAAGGCACAGAGTCCGAGTGGCTTACCTCACTTGTGGGAAAAGTCGGTGCCGACGGCACTAAAGGTCAAAACGGCGAAAACGGCACAAACGGAAAAAGTGCATACGAATTGGCAAAGGATAACGGATTTACAGGTTCTCTTGCCGATTGGCTTGACTCTGTTACAGGAAAAGATGGGCTCAGTGCATATGAGCTTGCAAAAAAGAATGGCTATTCAGGTACCGAAGCCGAATGGCTTACTTCTCTTATAGGCATAGCAGGTCAAAACGGTAACGACGGTAAGTCTGCTTACGAGCTTGCGGTTTCAAACGGCTTTAACGGAACGGAAAATGAATGGCTTTTATCACTTGTAGGTGCTAAGGGTGAACAAGGGCTCAAAGGTGATAAAGGCGATAACGGTCAAGCAGGTGCCAAAGGAGACAAGGGCGCAAAGGGAGACAAGGGTGATCCCGGTGCTGACGGTAAATCGGCATACGAAATTGCAAAAGACAACGGCTATTCGGGCTCAGAATCCGACTGGCTTGCTTCGCTTATAGGGCAAGCGGGAGCAAAGGGCGAAAAGGGTGAAGCAGGTATCAAAGGCAACGACGGCAAAAATGCCTATGAGCTTGCCGTAGATAACGGTTACACAGGCACACTTACCGAATGGTTGCAAACGCTTGTGGGCGCTAAGGGTGACAAAGGTGATAAGGGAGCAAAAGGAGATAACGGAAAGTCTGCTTATGATATAGCAGTTTCAAACGGTTTTACAGGAACAGAATCCGAGTGGCTTGCATCGCTGATAGGTCAAAAGGGTGATAAAGGTATTAAAGGAGATACCGGCGAAAAAGGTGACAAGGGTGATAAGGGTGAAACCGGAGCAAAAGGCAACGACGGCGAAAATGCTTTTGAGGTTGCAAAAGCCGCCGGTTTCAGCGGAACCGAACAGGAGTGGCTTGCTTCACTTATAGGTAAAAGCGCGTATGAATTAGCAAAGGATAACGGTTATACCGGCACAGAATCGCAGTGGTTGGCTTCGCTTGTAGGCGAGGCAGGAGCTAAGGGTGACAAAGGCGACAACGGTGAAAAGGGCGATAAAGGTGACACGGGTGCCTCTGCCTATGAGCTTGCCCTTATGGCAGGCTACCATGGCGACTTGCAGTCGTGGCTTGCTTCTCTTGTAGGACAAAAAGGCGAGCAAGGTGCTAAAGGTGATACCGGTGATAAAGGTGAAAAAGGCGCCGACGGTCAAAACGGCGAAAACGGAAAATCGGCTTACGAGCTGGCAAAAGATAACGGATACAGCGGAACATTAACTGAATGGCTTGCGTCACTTGTGGGTGCTAACGGCGCTCAAGGTGAAAGAGGTGAGCAAGGCATACAGGGCGAAAAGGGCGATAAAGGAGACACAGGCGCTTCCGCATACGATCTTGCCAAGCAAAACGGATATACCAGTTCTCTTGATGAGTGGCTTAATTCCCTTATAGGTAAAAAGGGCGATACCGGTGAGAAAGGCGAGCAAGGTATACAAGGTGAAAAGGGTAATACAGGTGCCGCAGGAAAATCTGCATATGAAATTGCAAAGGATAACGGTTTTGTGGGCACAGAGGCAGAATGGCTTGCTACTTTAAAAGGTATTGCAGGTCAAAACGGCACCAAAGGTGATAACGGAGCCGACGGCAAATCAGCTTACGAAATTGCAAAGGACAATGGTTTTACGGGCACGGAATCCGAGTGGCTCGCTTCACTTGTGGGTCAGTCAGGTGCTAAAGGTGAACAAGGTATACAAGGCGAAAAAGGTGAATCGGGTCAAGACGGCAGTAACGGAAAATCTGCTTACGAGCTTGCCGTAGAAAACGGCTTCGACGGAGATTTGGCAACATGGCTTACCTCACTTCACGGCAAAGACGGTAATAGCGGTGAAAAAGGCGATAACGGAAAAAGTGCTTATGAATTAGCAAAGGAACAGGGCTACACCGGAACAATCGATCAATGGCTTGCCTCTCTTGTAGGTAATCCCGGTGCCAAAGGCGACAACGGAGCCGACGGTAAATCGGCATATGAAATTGCTCTTGATTCCGGTTTTGTCGGAACTCAGCAGGATTGGTTGCTTTCATTACGCGGTGCTGACGGAAAATCCGCTTATGAGCTTGCGGTTGAGAACGGCTTTAGCGGCGATCTTACCGCATGGCTTGCTACTCTTAAAGGTGAAAAAGGTGACAAAGGCGATAAGGGAGATAAGGGTGATACTGGCGCGGCTGGACGAGGAATACTCCGAACGGAAATATCCGGCAGTAAACTGATTATTTATTATACGGACAGCACATTTGAAGAGCATGATTTAAGTGGAATTTCCGGCGGAACCGAAGACCCGAACGAGGGAATTCTAATATATGTTGAATTACCCAATGGTACATACGGCGTTAAAGCGGGAGAAAAAGCAAAAGATGTTGCTGTAATTGAAATTCCAGAAACACATAACGGCAAAGCGGTAACACAAATTATTGCAAATGGTTTTGAAGAGTTAACGACTTTACAAAAAATCACATTTCCTACTTGCCTTGAAAAAATAGGTAGCTATGCATTCCATGGTTGTTCTTCTTTAAAAGAAATTACTATTCCAGAAAATGTGACTTGTATTGAAAAGTATGCGTTTTATGGTGCAGGACTAACTAGTGTGGCCTTTGAAGATAATATAGGCTGGAAAATGTCCGATAATGTAACTCTAAATGTTAAAGAAAGTTATTATCGTGACACTGGTAAAACATGCCCGGGCGGTGGATTTACTGCGAAATCAACAACTTTTTCTTTTGCGTATGACAAAAATTACAATTCATTTAATGATATGTATGAAACAGGCTACATATTAAACTTCAATATGTCAGATACTGTGCAAATGGCAATGTGCTTAAGTCAAAATACCTTTAAAGATATAAATTATACGTATATATATGACAGAACTACAAATAACGGAAGTGTGATTTATGATGTAAAGGGTAATGGAACGGTTGATTTTTATACCGTAGATTGGGTAAAAAATAGCTGATAATATTACTTTGACTATGAGAGGAGAAAAACATGAAAATTTTAGTATTGTTCAGTATAGGCAATCGTGGTAAAAGCGAAACAATAAACATTCTCATTGATTTACTACAACAAGGCGGAGCAGAAATTTTAGCGACAAATCATGTTCCGGCAAACAGATTCAGAGACCGTTGGTGCGTTATGGAATATCAGGGTCAGAAATTAGGCATTACCACGCGCGGAGACGGAGAGCCTGAACTCAGAGAAGATTTTTCGCACTTTACCGATTGTGAAATTTGCGTTTGCGCTGCCCGTACTCACGGCGGAACATGGGATTTTTTAAGATCTCTGAAAGCGGAAACATTACTTAGGCTTGGCAAAGCATCCCTGTTCAGCGAAAATGCAGATGGCAATCTTGAAAACGAACGTGAACTCATTAACAGGAGACAAGCACAAGATATGTTGAAACTTATTAACAAATGGCTATAATTTCTGCTTCACAACCAGCCCCGGCAACATTTTGCGTTGCCGGGGCTGGTTTGTTAGTTCCCTTATATCTATTTTACTTGCTTTTTGAATCTTCGTTACATATATTACACCCGTACCTTTTGAATATAGTAAGGTGGAATCGAATATTCGTAAAATCTATTGCCGCTGCAGCTTGTTTGAAAATTATCTTGGTATTTACAATTTCTGATCCCCGATTTCGTATGTTGTTCATCTTGTTAATCCACTCCATTGGATTGTCTGCTTTAAGCTGTTCGGTCACGCCATCCGCTGCCGCCATTTGCTTGACAAGCTGCTCGAACATATCCTGCGCCTGCCTATCAATGTCGGCAAGATAACGGTTTAGCTTACCGCTAATTTGCAAGCCCGAAAGAAAAACACGCTTATTTTCTTTCAGATACCGTAAATGCCGCTGCCCCCATATCCCGATATGCACCTGTTCTTCCTCCGGTAGTTTTCAGGCAAGGCAAATAATAATCGCCCTGCAACTCGTACCATAATCCGTTGTTTTCATCAAATTTGTACTTTTCCATAATTCTTGACCTCCTTGAAATCTTGTGCTATTATCCTATCGAAGAGGCATCGTGTCGGCAAATGTGCGGAGAAATATGTGATCCATCAGCCGGATTTCTGATATATATTTTAGGTTGGTTATGAACATCCGTACCACCGGCAATAAGCCGCAAAAAACGCACCTCACGAAAGTGGGGTGCGTTTTTTTGCCTTTGCTTCGGCGGATATTTGTTTTACTTGTCGGTATTTGGTTGTTTATTTGTGCTTTTTGCCTGCTTTCGGTTATTCTCCCCTGTTTAGGGTTGGGGTTGGGTTGGGTTTGCTTATACTTATTTATATTTGTTTATGTTTATTCTTCTACATTTAAAAGCTGACGCAGCATATTCTTTGTCATAAGATTATCGGCAAACGCAAGGGTTTCACGAAGCCGCTTTTGCGGACTCTCGTCCCAATCACATTCGGGAGCGGAAGAAACACCCATTTTTCTAAGCGCGTCGCAGTAAGACTTTGCCGCAAGACGAAATTCGCGGTAATTCTTTTCGTCTCTGCCGTTCCACGCGGTATCGGCGACGGCGAACCACCTCGGAAAACACATATAGCAAAGCCGTTCAAAATCCGTGATGTACTCCGTCCATATCGGCGTTTCCACTCCGACTATTGATTTTTTGCCTGTTTCCGTTAAGCCCTTTATGCTCTTCGGGTCAAACATATATACATCTTTAAGCGGATACATACCGTACGGATAATCGGCATAATACGGCTTAAACTTTTCGATAATTACGGGGCAGCCCTCATTTGCGCGCTTTACCGAGATGCCCGTTTTATCAAGCCAATATGCAAGCGTTATGTTTTTATCGAGAATACCGCCGTTTGCCGCTTCGTTCCAGCAAATGACACGTCTGCCCTTTTTTTCGAGATACTCTGCGGCTCTGTTCACAAGACTGCAGTGCAGCTCCTCTTCGTTTTTAAGCCCGAGCTCGCGTATTTTTGACTGACATTTGGGGCACTTTTTCCACTTATCCTTCGGGGCTTCATCGCCGCCGAGATGGAAGTACCTGCCGGGGAAAATATCGCAAAGCTCATCTAAAATGTCATAAATCAGCTTTAATGTCGCGGGATTTCCGGCGCAGAGCAAATCCTTGAATATACCCTGGCTTGTTTTTGCCTTAACCTGCTCTTTATTGCACGATAGCTCGGGATACGCCTGAAGTATGGCGCTTGCGTGGCCGGGAATATCTATTTCGGGAATAACCTCGATATATCGCTCTTTACAGTATTCGGCTATTTCTTTCAGCTGTGCCCGAGTATAAAAATGACTGTAAACGCTGTCGTCATTTTCTTTTTTACCGAAATGAGAGCCCTCGCGGTTACCGCCTACCAAGGAAAGCTCCGGGTGCTTTTTTATTTCGGCTCTGAAGCCCTGATCGTCGGAAAGATGGAAATGAAAATAATTGAATTTGAGCATTGCCGCCGCATCGATTATCTTTTTTATTTCCTCCACGGTAAAGAAATGACGACAGACGTCCACCATAAAGCCGCGATAAGAAAATACGGGCTTATCCCTTATTTCACATTCAGGGAGCATATTCCCATCCTCTCGCAGAATTTGCTTATACGTAATATCGGCATAGTGTAAGGCGCGCTCACTGCCGCCCTTTAAGAAAACGCCGTCACGGTTTATTTTAAGTGAGTATTCCTCTTTTCCCATATCGGCGTCAACGCTCTCGTTTACGCTGCCATGCGGGACATATTTGCCGGAAAACGTAATTTTTTGCGGTTTCGGAATTATATTCATAAAATTCACCCGTTTCTCATTGAGTTTTGTTTTCAAAATAAGAATAGCTATAATATAACACACAAATTATAAAATTCAAATATTTTCATTTTACGTATCGGCGGCAGTTTATAAACACCTTCTAACTTTTTGTGTATTATGCCGACTTAACAATTATTTTAAGACAAAATTATGTAAATTTTAACGTCAAAAAGGTCGAAAATTCTATTGACGTTGAAATAAAGTAAGACTATAATTAAATTGTTAAAGATTTAACCGATACGGTGTTGTGGATAAAAAATCCGTACCGAATTTTTAAAAGAGGGAGATTCTTTTTATGGAAAACAAGAATCAGCGCATCTGTATAATCGGCGGAGGCCCTGCCGGCACAAGCATGGCAATGTACCTTGAAAAAAACGGGTATGATAACTATGTAATCTATGAAAAATCCAATCGAGTCGGAGGTAAGGCATTTTCCCCGAAAATGAAGGTTAAAAATGCCCAGGGCAAATGGGAGGACCGCACCATAGAGATGGGCGCGGTAATGGGCTGCGACACTTACTTTGCAGTTCATGAGTGTGAGGAATTCGGCGGTACAACACACGTCGGAGGCCCCCCTATGGGACGCAAATTTATGAAAGTTGACGGCACTCCTCAGAAAATGTCGCCCATAGCTATGCTCAAAAAGCTATCCAAGATGAAAAAACTGTCAAAGCTTCTTGAGACAAAATACAAGGGCTATGATGTAAACGGTCACCGCGGAATTTCGGAGGGACGCTATGAAGGTCCCTGCCCCTCTCCCGAAATGAAGCTCGCTCATATTGAGGGCGTTAACCCCAACCTTAAAGACCTTTCAATGCCGTTCTCCGAATTTTTAAAGCTCAACCATTGCGAGGACGCCACCACGGTTTGGAAGGGTCCGTTCACTTCTTTCGGCTATGGTTATTTTGATGAAATCCCCGCCGCTTATGTCTTAAAATATCTTGACGCATTTACTGTTAAGCAATTCCTTTCGACAGGTAAACTGTGGACTTGGTACGACGGCACACAGAGCATTTGGGAGGGCGTTAACAATCACCTTAAGCATCCGGCGCTCTTAAATTCGGAAGTTACAGACATCAAGAGAGAAAACGATAAGGTATTTGTAACGGTAAACGGTAAGACCGAAGAATTTGACAAGCTCATAATCTGCACTCCGCTTGAGCTGTTCCTCGGCTACGGCGATCCGCGTGAAGAAGAAAAGGATCTCTTCTCAAAAATCGTACATAAGGAATACTTTACAATGGCCGTTCGCCCCGAAGAAGGCAACGCTCCCGAAATTTCATATTACTTCTTTGAAAATATGACTAACGAGACCCGCGGTCATCTTATGGTATTCTATCACCGTTGGTCCGACGGCGTAACAGATCAGCCGCTTGTTACCTTTACTCTTCGTAACCACGAGGGTATGGAGGATGTTCCCTTTGACAAAGCTAAGGAAACAACTCTTAAAGATATGGAACTGTGCGGTCTTAAGGTTGACAAGATTGAGCGCATAGACGACTGGTATTATTTCCCGCACGTAGGTAGCAAGGATTATGCCGACGGTTGGTATGAAAAGGTTGAAGCTATGCAGGGCAAGGACAACACCTTCTATGCCGGTGAAGTTATGGCATTCGGCGATATGGAGGAAACCGTTGAGTACAGCCGCGACTTAGTAAGAAGATTCTTTAAATAGGAGACATAAAAAGTATGCCCGATCAGAATAAAAAAATCATCAGCAAATATCAGGGTGACAAAAACCCTGATAAGCGCTATTTGAAGCTCGGCAGAAAAATCACCGACGTTGTGGCTCACAAGATAGGCGGAGTGACATCGGACGATCCCGAATATTGGGGTCTGCGCGAGGTACTTACTCCCGAAATGTGCGACGTTGCTAACAAAATGAAGCTTCGTAAGCACTACACGTTTGAGCAGTTACTCGCCATGAACAAAGAGTATGAGGCTATCGATCTGCAAAAGCTTCTTGACGAGATGTCGTATATAGGCATTCTCGAATACGACTACGGCGATAATTACGACCACAATCACGAGCTTAAAGACCGTCCGAGAATCAGACGTTATCGCGTACCCTTTTACGTACCCGGTTCGGCCGAGCTTTTCAACTCTTCCGTTGACAGAATAGCCAAAAATCCGGCTGTTGCCTCATTCTTTGAGAGAATGACGTTTACTCCGCTTGCAGGTATCACTCAGATGGTGCCTCCCGGAGGCGACGGCATAGGTATGCACGTCATTCCCGTTGAAAAAGCCATAGACGCCAAGAGCGAATCGGTGGATCTTGAGCATATTTCATACTGGCTTCAGAAATATGAGGGTCACATTTCTGCCGGTATTTGCTCCTGCCGCGCTTCACGCGCTGTTTTGGGCGACGGCTGCACAGACGATTTTGACGATTGGTGCATACAGCTCGGCGATATGGCGGATTACACCGTTGAAACCGGAAGAGTACACTACATAACAAAAGAACGTGCACTTGAAATACTCCAGCTTGCCGAAAAAAACGGCTATGTTCACCAGATAACCAACATTGACGGTGAAAATAAGATATTTGATATATGCAACTGCAATGTTAAGATATGCAACGCTCTTCGCACATCGCTTCTGTTTAACACACCTTATCTTTCGCGAAGCGCTTATACCGCCAAGGTTACAAAAGAAAACTGCGTAGCGTGCGGCAAGTGCGTTGAAACTTGCCCTGCAGGTGCCGTAAAACTCGGTCAGAAGCTCTGCCACAAGGACGGCACGGATTTCAAATATAAGCACGCTCCCCTGCCGGACAACAACATTTGGGGTCCGTACGCATGGGATGAGAACTACCGCGATACGGCGCGTATGTCAAACACATATCCCACGGGTTCCGCTCCCTGTAAGGCTGCATGCCCGGCGCACGTTCCGGTACAGGCTTATCTTCGCCTTGCGAGAGACGGCAAATACCGTGAAGCACTCGCTATGATAAAAACCGAAAACCCGTTCCCGGCAGTATGCGGCAGAATTTGCAACAAGCGCTGCGAGAGCGAATGCACACGCGGAGAAATTGACGATCCGGTATCAATTGACGCAGTAAAGAAATTTGTAGCCGATCTCGACCTTAAAGCCGAGGACAGATATGTTCCCGAAAAAACGGTACAGTCGGTTCACGGTTCATTTGACGAGAAAATCGCCATCATCGGCGGCGGCCCCGCAGGACTCAGTGCCGCATATTATCTCGCCCAGATGGGTTATAAGCCGACGGTATTTGAAAAGAATCCCATTCCCGGCGGTATGATGACATACGGTATTCCGAGCTACAAGCTTGAAAAGGATGTTATCGCTGCCGAAATCGACATAATCAAGGCTCTCGGTGCGGAAATCAAGTGCGGCGTTGAAGTCGGCAAGGATGTCACCATAGATGAGCTCAAAAAACAGGGCTACAAGGCATTTTACATCGCCATAGGCTGTCAGGGCGGCAAACGTCCCGGCGTTAAAAACGATGACGCAAAGGGCACCGCTATTGCTGTAGAATATCTCCGCCACTGCTTTGAACACCGCGAGGATTCATTCTCCGGTAATGTTGTGGTAGTCGGCGGCGGTAACGTTGCGATAGACTGCGCGCGCAATGCTCACCGTCTCGGCGCAACGGACGTTAAGATGTTCTGCCTTGAATCGCGCGACACCATGCCTGCGAGCAACGAGGAAATACTTGAGGCCGAAGAAGAAAACGTCGGCATAAATCCCTCTTGGGGCCCGAAGGAGGTCACCGTAAACGACAAAGGAGAGGTTACCGGCATCATCTTTAAAAAGTGCCTTCGCACGATAGACCCAGAAACTGGCAAATTCTCTCCCGTATATGACGAAAACGAGACTGTTGAAATAAAGGCAGACAAAATCGTTTTTGCCATAGGTCAGGCAATTGAATGGGGCAACCTGCTTGAGGGCTCAAAGGTTAAATTCTGGCACGGCAATTACCCGGTTGCAGACAAATTCACATATGAGACGGACGATCCCGACATATTCGTGGGCGGCGACGTATTTACCGGTCCGCGTTTTGTAATAGACGCCATTGCAGCCGGTCACGAGGCGGCTGAGAGCTTGCATCGCCATGTACGCCCCGACGCTTCAATGACCATAGGCCGTGACCGTCGCAATTTCACACCGCTCAACAAGGACGACCTTACATATCCGTCTTATGATACGGCAGGACGTCAGGAAGCCGGTATGGATGAAAGCATCGACTACAAGATGTCCTATAAAGACGCACATCTCGATTTGACAGAGGAGCAGGTTAAAACCGAAACCGGCCGTTGTCTCGGATGCGGCGCATCGTATGTTGACCCGCACAAGTGTATAGGTTGCGGTCTTTGCACCACGAAGTGTGAATTTGACGCAATACATCTTGTACGCGATAATCCGAAATGCACCGATATGAGAGTTGCCGAAAAGAAGGTCGGCGGACTTATGGGCTACTCCGCAAAACGTGCGTTTAAAATACTCGGGCATCTTGGCTCGGATGAGGCGAAAGAGCTTAAAAAGAAGCGCATAGCCTACAAAAAAGCGCACAGCGACAAGGGCTAAGCCATGCACGAGCTCGGTATAGTTCTGAATGTCATAGACAGAGTAGAAGAGATTGCCAAGGAAAACAACGTAAAAAAGGTCACCAAGTTGACTCTTGAAATAGGCGAGGTTTCATCGATTGTTCCGTCATATTTTTCGGACTGCTTTGAGTGGGCGAAGAAAAAAACGGATTATATGAAAGACACCGAGCTTGAAATGATAATCCTTGAGGGTCTCTCCTACTGTCGCGACTGTAAAAAAACATATAAAACCACCGAATACGCAAAAAAATGTCCGCACTGCGGCAGTGACAATACATATCTTGTCACCGGCGACGAGATGCGGATAAAGGATATTGAAGTTATCGGGTAGAAAAACGGAGCTGTATTTTTTTTACAGCTCCGTTAATATTTATACATTCAAATAACCGCACAGCAGCTTCAGCGTATTGTAAACGCCGTCTACATGGCTGCGTTCATAGCCGTGGCTCGCATAAACTCCGGCTCCTATCAGCCCATGTCGTATATCTGCGCCCGAACGCAATGTGGCTTCAACATCCGATCCGTAATGCGGATATACATCGACGGCATAATCGGCACCTACTGCCTTTGCGGCTTCAATCAGTTTGCCTACGGTATCATAGCTATAAGGTCCGCCGGAATCCTTAGCGCAGACGGACACCTGCTTTTCCGTACATTTCAATCCGTCGCCGACGCACCCCATATCGACCGATATTGCCTCGGTAACTCCGCCCGGCACAGTCGAGGAACCGCCGTGGCCGACCTCTTCATAAACGGTAACGTGCACATACACACGCCGCGGTAAAACTATACCGTTGTCTTTAAGATATTTTGCAAAACCGAGCAATATGCCCACAGAGAGCTTATCATCAAGGAATCTGCTTTTTAAATATCCGGATTCGGTACGGCGTGTACGCGGTTCAAAGCAAACTATATCGCCCGTTTCTATACCGAGTTTTCTTGTATCCTCATCGGTTTTTACGTCCTCGTCGATGACGATTTCGACGCTGTCCCAAGTACGCGAAGCAGTCGAAAAATCGCCGTTAACGTGAATTGAAGCGTTACAAAGCTGAAGCGCGCCCTCATATATTTTGCCCGAACGGGTATATATTCTGACATTCTCCGTTTCGGCGTTGCAGGCATTCATACCGCCGAGGGGCGTTATTCTCAGTCTGCCGTTGCTCTTGACTTCGGCGACCATTCCGCCGAGGGTATCTGTGTGCGCCTCCAAAAGCAAAGCATTGTTATCGTCTTTTCCGCCGAGGTCGGCAAGAACGCCGCCCTTTACCGTGTATTCGGCGGGAAATCCGAGAGCCGAAAATTCCTTTTTAACAAATTCGGCGGCTTTTTTGGTAAACCCCGTCGGAGAATCAATATTTAACAGCGCGCTCGCCTTTTCCCAAGAGTAATCTGCATATTTTTTATCTATCACAGCTTATCACCGCAGCTTTCCGAAAAATTATACTATTAGTTTACCATAACCGCGCCGAAAAAACAAATATGCGTTGATTTTCAGTGTAGTAAAGCGAAATATGTTGCTCCCTTATCACATTAGCTATTTACCATTACTTGTTATTCGGTAATGATTAAAAAGTTATTCCTTACGCCAATCATATGTTTCGCCACTTGACATATCAAGCGTTTTTCCGTTGATTGAAACGGTTGTATTATCAACCCAATCTATTTTAGCCTCGGATTCGTGATATGCATTATAAATTATTTCTTTTTGATTTCCGTTTATCATATAGACTCTGACGGAATAATCTACGGTTGCTCCGGGCTCCGTTCTGTATGCCTCTAAATTAAATTTGCCGTCCGGTGACTCCGATGAACATAAAAACGTTTCTTGAACGTTTTTTTGAGAGTTTGCTATCGTCAAAACAGGAACAATGTAGTTGCGAATAAGCATGGCAAGTGAAAATACCAAGGCAATACCCAATATTATGGATATAATTGTTATAACCGTCTTTTTCATGGTTAGAACTCCTTTAATACTCTTTGTTATAAAACTCAATGTCATACTTTATATGCATATATGCATTTTAACTGTTCCTTACTTCTTTCAACACGCAACGCCTCCCCACAAGCCTGCGCACCGTAAAATATTAACAAAGCAAGTTTGCACCACAATATTAACCGAAATTGCCCTGCTTGTCAATTTGTTTTTTGGCAGCTTTGTCGAATAAAACAGTATTTGACGAGCTTGCGGCGGCAAGCAGAAAAAGCGTTACGTATCAGCACAAGTGTAGTTAATATATATCTAAAGTGTGTCGATACGTAACAATCAAAACTGTCTTTAAAGCCGCACGGGCATAGGCGTACAGGCTCAGGCATAGGCGTACAGGCTCAGGCATAGGCATAGACACAGACATAGACAAAAGTAAAAGTAAAAGTAAAAGTAAAAGCAGAAATCAAAAGCCATACGTCAAAAGAGAAATTACATTTTATTTTTAAACCGCTTTGTGATTTATAAAAAAGGCAGCCTTACGGCTGCCTTTTATGGTGGAGATGGCGGTAATCGAAACCGCGTCCGAAATCTCATCCTCACAAATTTCTACGAGCGTATCCGTCTATTTAAAATTCCCTCGGCACATCGCCCGACGGCGGTCTATGCGCTTTGGTAGCCCTGTTGTGTGTGACGGGTTACAAGGCGGTTACCCGTTCACATTTACCGCTGATGACGCTCCTTATCCGACCGCGGTACTTCGGAGGGAACGACCCGCTGACTTAAGCAGCGAGTAAAACTTTAGAATCTTTGTCGTTTATTTTTAATAAACTGTGGCTGTTTAAAGCGGCACCACACCGCTGCTCGCTTATCGTGGTTCAAAGACCCCGTCGAAATCCTTTCATCCCCTTATATATTATCTCATTCGCTCTTTCAGCTCTCTGTCGATAGTGCGCGTTGCTTCCTTTTTGGCGGCAACGTCGCGCTTATCGTAATTCTTTTTGCCCTTACAAAGACCGACTTCCATTTTTGCCCTGCCGTTTTTAAAATAGACCGACAGCGGTATGAGAGTCAGCCCCTGCTGTTTTATTGTGCCGTAGAGCCTGTGTATTTCTTTTTTATGCATTAAAAGGCGTTTTACGCGCAGAGGGTCGCGGTTAAAAATATTGCCGTGATCATACGGGCTTATATGAACCGAATTTGCAAATATTTCGCCGCCGTCGATACTGCACCAGGAATCCTTTAAGTTTATCCTGCCCTCGCGTATACTCTTGACTTCCGTGCCGAAAAGCTCTATACCCGCCTCGTAGGTTTCAAGAATGAAATAATCGTGGTAGGCTTTTTTATTCTGTGCAATTTTTTTGATTTGCTCGGCAGCCATAAGTTTTACCTTTCGTCAACATTATCGGCAGCTAACTGCCGAACCTTTTAATCATATAAGATTTCTGCCCTCAAGTGCGCGCATCAAAGTTACTTCGTCGGCATACTCAAGGTCGGCACCTACGGGAACACCGTAAGCAAGCCTTGTTACTTTTATGCCGATGGGCTTTAAAAGCTTGCTGATATACATAGCCGTTGCCTCGCCCTCTACCGTGGGGTTTGTGGCCATAATGACTTCGTTTACGCTGTCATTCATACGCAAAAGGAGCTCTTTAACGGTGAGGTCGTCGGGACCTATACCGTTCATCGGCGAAATAACGCCGTGCAGCACGTGATACAGACCGCGGTATTCGTGGGTACGCTCAAACGCTATGACATCACGCGGACTTTCAACCACGCAAATTGTAGATCTGTCGCGCTTTTCATTACTGCAAATCGGGCAGATTTCATCTTCGGTAAGATTGCGGCAAATTTTGCACTGATGTATTTTTTCGTGAGCCGTCACTATGGCATTTGCAAGCTCTGCGGTCCCGTTATCGTCAAGCCCGAGCACATAAAATGCCATTCTTTCCGCCGATTTTGTGCCTACTGACGGCATTTTGCGAAATTCGTCTATCAGCTTTTCAAGCGCAGGGATATTGTATCCCATTAAAACATACCGCCCATTCCGGGGATATTAAGTCCGCCGGTAAGCTTATTCATTTCACGCTCTGCGGTTTCGTCGGCTTTACGCATAGCCTCGTTGAGAGAAGCCATAAGAAGATCCTCAAGCATTTCGGGCTCTTCGGGGTCGATAACCTCGGGTTTGATTTTGATAGCCTTAATTTCATGCGAGCCGTTTACCGTAACCTCAACCGCTCCGCCGCCTGCCGACGCATTGTATTCCGCTGCGGCAAGCTCATCCTGAAGCGCGCTCATATTACTTTGAACCTCCTGGAGCTTTTTCATCATATTGGCTCCGGTAGGACCCTGGTTCGGAATTCTTGCTTTCATATTATTACCATTTCCTTCCAATTTAATCTTATTTACTGGTCTATAACATTGATGCCGAGCTCCTTTGCCCTGCTCAAAAGCCCATCTAACGGGTCTTTTTTCGGTTTTGCCTCGGAATGCTCGTCATTGTATATTCCTATACGATATTTTTTGCCGCTGACCTCATACACGGCCTTTACAATGTCGTTTGAAAAATTGCCTGTCATCAGCATTTGGCCGAGTATTGAATTTGACGATTTTATAAGTAAAAATCCGCCCTGATGAACAAACGCCGTCGAGCCGTTTAAAAATCCCGTAAGAGCCGGAGAAGTACGCGACAATATATCGACAACCTCAGCCCAATTTTCAAACACTTCGTCCGATTTTATTTCTCGGTTTTTATCTTGCGACGTCTCATTTACTTTCGGCTCCGCATTGTTTGGCTCATCATAAGCGGCAGGCGTTTTATCGGAAACAGCCTCTTTGCTTTCGGGCTTTTCGTTTTTAACCTGCTGTGTTTGCGCTTCGTTCGGCTCGCTTTGCTTCACCGGAGATGCGTTTGCGTCAAAATCAGATTCCCGAGGTTCGGGAGAGGGCTTAAACACGCCGTTTTTAAGCTTTACTTCAATATCCGAAATCCTGCGTAAAACAGCCGCCGTATCCGTATCAAGCTTCGGACTTGTCAGTCTGATAACAGCCATTTCGGCACTTGTGCGTCTGTCGGCTCCCCTTTTGATTTCGACTATGGCATCACCGATTCTGTCCATACACGAGAGAACGCTCTCAAGCGTTAAGCTCTTTGCCTGACGGCGTATTATCTCTATTTCGGAATCGGGGCAAATAACGAGCTCTCTGAAATTAGGCACCGTCAGCGCAACCATCATATTGCGGAAATGAGAGAGTAATTCACTTAAAAGACGTTCCATATCGCAGGAATTATTGTAAAGCTCATCTATTATCGTGAGTGCCCTTGGACTATCGTGAGAGATTACGGCGTCAACAAGCTCAAAAAGGTGCTCTCTGCCGGCTATACCTGCGGCGTCGCTTGCCACCTTTTCGGTTATTTTGGTTCCGTAAGACGCGCATCTGTCAAGCAGCGACAAGGCGTCACGGAGTGCACCGTCGGCAATACGTGATATAAGCATTGCCGCCTCGGGGGTTAAATCAATATTTTCCTTATCGGCTACAAATGAAAGCCTCTTTGCTATATCCTCGGGTGAAATGCGTTTAAAATCAAAACGCTGACAACGTGACAAAATCGTAGACGGGAGCTTATGCACCTCGGTAGTCGCCAAAATGAATTTGACGTGCTCGGGCGGCTCTTCAAGCGTTTTTAAAAGAGCATTAAACGCGCCGACGGAGAGCATATGCACTTCGTCTATGATATACACGCGGTACTTTACGGCGGACGGCGTATAATTAGCCTCCTCGCGGAGATCTCTGATATTGTCAACACCGTTATTTGACGCGGCGTCTATTTCGATGACGTCCAAAATCGAGCCGTCGTCTATACCGCGGCAGGCGGCACATTTTCCGCACGGATTGCCGTCCACGGGATTTTCACAGTTAACCGCTTTTGCGAGAATTTTGGCACAGGAGGTTTTGCCCGTTCCGCGAGAACCGGTGAAAAGATAGGCGTGTGAAAGTCTGCCTGATTTTACCGCGTTTCTTAGAGTCTCGGTAACGTGCTCCTGCCCGACGACGTCGGAAAAGGTCTGCGGACGATATTTGCGATACAGCGCCTGATACATTTTCACACCTCCTGCTTTTGTGCCAAACAAAATACAGCGGCACTTTTCGGCTTCATTATAACAAAAATAAAGACCTTAACTTGGTCATGCACCGTGCAGGCGGACTGTGGCGCACAGGCTGACCACTTAATGCTGCTCGGTTCCCCGCCTGACATGGTTCGTGGAGCTCTGTCGCACAGGACCCGCACGGCACACGACCAAATTAAGGTGATATTATTATAATATAATCTTTTCAATATTGCAAGGGCTTATACAAAACTTTAGAGAATTTGCAAAAAGCCGCCGCAAAAGCTTTTTAAAGGAAAAGCTCTGCGGCGGAGATAAAATCAAACTGTCTTTTTACTCGGTCTTATCTTCGAAGGAGTCGTTTTTTTCTTCTGCGACAGGCTCCGTAACAAGCTCTTTAAGGCTCGCGGCAAGACCTGCAAGGCTTTGAATCTCGGACGGGATAATAATCTTAGTAGCCTTACCGTCGGCTGCCTTTGAGAAAGCCTCAAGGCTCTTTATGGCTATAACGGCGTCGCTCGGAGCAGCCTCGTTTATAAGCTCAATGGCCTTTGCATTTGCCTTTTGGACGGCGAGTATAGCCTCGGCTTCGCCCTCCGCCTCACGTATTTTAGCTTCTTTAACGGCTTCGGCGTGAAGAATTGCCGCCTGTTTTTCTGCCTCGGCGTTGAGTATCTGAGACTCCTTGTGACCCTCTGCCACAAGTATTTTACTTGCCTTTTCACCCTCTGCCGTAAGAATTGCCTCACGGCGATGACGCTCTGCCTTCATCTGCTTTTCCATGGCATCCTGAATCTCACGCGGCGGGATGATGTTTTTAAGCTCGACGCGGTTAACCTTAATGCCCCATGGGTCGGTTGCTTCGTCAAGAATAACACGTATTTTTGCATTTATGGTATCACGCGATGTAAGCGTTGCGTCAAGCTCCATCTCGCCTATGATATTACGAAGTGTGGTTGCCGAGAGATTTTCAATAGCCGAAATCGGATGTTCAACACCGTATGTGTAAAGCTTGGGGTCGGTTATCTGAAAGAATACAACCGTATCTATCTGCATAGTTACGTTATCCTTGGTGATAACGGGCTGCGGTGCGAAATCAACGACCTGCTCTTTTAATGAGACAACCTTGGCTATTCTCTCAAAGAACGGGATTTTAACGTGAAATCCGGTCTGCCACGTCGTAAGATATGCACCGAGTCGCTCGATAACATATGCTTTTGACTGCGGAACAATTTTAAGATTTGCTATAACGATAACCAATGCAATTACAATTATCGCCAAAATAATGTAAAGCCATGCCATAATAAAATACCTCTTCCTTTTATTTATTCTGTATTAAACCGACTATCAGCTTAACACCGTCGATTTTTTGCACCTCGACGACGCTTCCCGCCGGTATAATGCTTCCGTCTGCAGAACGAGCACTCCACGATTTTCCGTCGGCTTTTACGATGCCTATGGCGCGAAGATTGTCTATCTCCTCCGTGACTATCGCCCTTTCGCCTATGATACGGTCAATATTTGTACGCTGTATTTTAGGAGTAGAGAACTTTTTCACGAGCGGTCTTGTCAGCAAAAGAGCCGCAAACGATACACCGACAAAAAGTGCCGCCTGCACAAGTATATTCGCACCGCAAAAATTGGCAATAAGCGCGACAAGAGAGCCTATGGCAAACCAAATGGAAACAAGCTGAACGGTTATCGCCTCTGCAATTATAAACAGTATAAGAAGCACCGACCAAATAACGGTGAACCCCGTAACGGTAAGTCCCACGGTAATACACTCCTTTTTTCATTTGCTTATTATATTATATCAAAAGCTGCCGCAAAACACAACATTATTCAAAAATCGGTCTGCAATTGTCGAAAAATGACGGACAGCGAGCCTTGTTATTCAAAAAAATATGCAATAAATTTATTTCGAACAATACAATTATACAGTTTTGACATATTATGCCACGGAAGTTTTTGACAATCAAAATGTTCAAAACCGTGTTCATAATGTTAAAAACTTTGGTTTTAAGCGGATTTTACGCTTTCAAAAATGTAAAGTAACGATCTTGTCGCGAAGTTTTAGACAAAAATAAATATACAATACCGTTTTGCAGGATATGACCCATCGAGAGACAATTTTTAAGTACAAACAAAAAAACGGGGCTGTGGGCCATCTCTGCCCACAACTCCGTTTAAAAATCAGTCTCTTCGAAGTGCCTCGATAGGCGGCATTTTTGCGGCTCGCTTTGCGGGATAAACGCCGAATATCACACCTATCGCCGTTGAAAATCCTATGGCAAGCGCAATTGTCGAGAATTTTACCTCAAGCGGAACATTCATAATTTTCGAAACCAGTGCCGCACCCGAAACACCCAGCAAAAGTCCTATAAGTCCGCCTATTAGGCACAGAATTATGGACTCCGTGAGGAACTGGAACAATATCGTGGACGTTTTGGCTCCGAGAGCCTTTCGTATGCCTATTTCGCGCGTTCGCTCCGTTATGGAGACGAGCATAATATTCATAACGCCTATTCCGCCGACTACGAGAGATATTGCGCTGACCGCCGCTATGAATATGGTAAATACATTTATGACCGTATCTAAAAGGTCAATATAGGTTGCCATATTAGTTACGGTATAGCAATCGCGGTCCATGTTGTTATGTCTTGCCTTTATACGGTTTACCGCCGCATTGCCGGCACTTTCAAGATCGTTTTCATCCTTTGCCATAATATAAACGGTATCGTATCGAGCCTCGCCGCCCATTATTTGAGTGGCTACGGTAGACGGAACCATTATCATGGCACTCGTCACCGCTGCACCGCCGGTAAGAGAATTCATATTTTCCAGCATCTTTTCGCTGTCGCCGCCGAACGAGCTCATCATATCGGTAACTCCGATAATCTTAAAGCTCACGGATACGTCGTTATAATTAAAGGAAACAAATTCGCCGACAACATTTTTCTTGCCGAAAAGCTGCATGGCACTTGTTGAATCGATTATACACACGCTTCTGCCGGCCTCAACCTCGGTTTTATTGAAGTATCTGCCGTATATGCAGTCGCCGTTCATAACATATCTTAAATCGCTGTTGCCTCCGACTATAAAGCCTATGGCGTTTTTGTCGTTGCCGTCCACCGAAAGTGAGCCGAGGGTCATTACCATCGGTGATACGTACTGAACATTATCGAGAGATTTAATGGCGTTTATATCGTCATCCGTAATATAGTCGGAATTTGAGATATCGGAATTTGCGGCATTGACGGTAATGCTTATGGCACTTGAGCCCATATCACGAATCATACCCACGATATAATCTCTGCCGCCGTTGCCGACAGTTATTACAGCTATTACCGAAGCTACGCCGATTATAATGCCGAGCATTGTAAGAAGCGAGCGCATAAGGTTCGACTTAATGCTGAAAATGGCGATCCTTATGTTTTCTTTTATATTCAATTCGGAGCCACCTGCCTTTTCAGCCTAAATTAACCCTTAACCGCTATTTTTGTTCCGTCCGTGAGAGCCGCTTTCGGATTCATAACAACCATTTCGCCCTCGGAAAGACCGGATTTCACTTCATAATCGTCATCGGAGAACACGCCGAGCTCGACCGTTCTTTTTTCAACGGTTTTTTTATCGGGATTATATACATATACATAAGTGACGGCGTCATCAGTTGCCACGGCGTCAACCGGTATCTTAAGAACGTTTGTTATTTTCTCGGTATTGACTTTTATATCAACATCAAAACCGATAACTATTTTTTCGTCGGGATTTAATATCTTGACCTTTGCAACCGCGCTCGCCGAATTTGACGATGAACCCGTAAGGCTTGAAGCGATGGAACTGATATTAAGTCCGTTATTTTCGGAAGCCGTGGCACCGACATACGACACAACCGCGTCATAATCGGAGCCGAGAGTCGATACAATCGCACTTTGACCGACCTTAAGTCCGAGAAGATCATATTTGCCGACGGTAAAGCTTGCTATAAACTCACCGTAATTTTCAAGGACTATGCCGTCGCCGACAGACGAAGCAGAGCCTGCTGTTGACGAAAGAATGTCGGTAAGAGTTGAGGCTACCTCGGAATTGCTCGTCATAGAACCGATAATCGAAGAAAGATCAACGCCGGAGGAACCGGCTTCCGCGGGCGTAAACTCCTTGCCCGCCTCAATATTGACAGTGGTGATTATTCCGTCCGCCGAAGCGACCCAACCGTTTTTAAGGGATTCATATATAGCTTTATAGCTCTCATAATCATTTTGCTTTTGCTCCATAACGGATTTATAAATATCGGACACGGTTTCGTCTGTCTGAGCCTCATAAACGGCGCGCTGAGTTTTAAGCGAGGTCAGCTGTGCTTCCGCCTGGGCTAATTTCATCTGCTTTGCGGCAACTGAGTCTGAAAGAGCCTTTTCTATATCCACATCGCCGGAGGAATTTTTAAGGGAATTGATTATATCCTGTATCTCTTCCTCGGTAAGTCCGCCGTTTTTAAGCTGCTCGCGAAGAGCCTCAAGCTGTTCTTCGGTATATTTTTTTGCGTTCTCGGCATTTTTTATATCGGCATTATGTGTTGCGGCTATTTCTCTTTTAAGCGCGGAAATATCGCTTTCCGTCTGAGAAATCTGAAGGTCGATTGCCTTTATACCGCTTTTTGCGGAGCTCACGGTACCGCTTGCTTTGTCGTATGCAGCCTTGGCTTTGTCAAAGGCACTTTTATAATTTGCGAGCGTACCGTCTATTGAAGATACATCAAAGGTAGCAAGAACATCCCCCGCCTTGACTCTGTCGCCCACCGCGACATTGACGGAGCTTACCTTGACGCCTGCCGCCGCCGTGAATTTTTCGGTGCTTGTGGACTCAACCGTCCCCTTTGTATCAAATGTCGCCTGTATATCTCCGACAGAGGCTGCCTGCACCTGATATTCGGGTCTCGGCTCCGGCTTAAAGGTCTGATAGAGAAGCGCTGCCACAAGCGCAACTATAATTACCGAAATCAAAACCGTAAAAATCTGCCTTTTTCGGGATAATCTTTTGAATTTCTTAAACAAAATACCACCACTTTCGCATTTTGATTGGAATATAATATTTTAAAGTAATTGAGTATACCTAATAATTTTATACTATTAAAGGACAGAATGCCATATGTTTTTGTTAAAAAAGTATGAACAAACAGTTAATAAACACAAAACGTGCAAAATGCTATGCAGGCAGTTTTTTTGCTTTTTCATATCGGTAAGCCTGTCAGCTGTTTGTCTAACCGCCTGCTCACGGCAAGAGAGCATTGACGCATATGAATTTTGCCGCCGCTACAATTCGGAATACGATTCTCCCGAAATCAAGTATGAGGAGTTTTTCAAGGAATGTAAAAGCGACGGCTGCTTTTACAGCTTTTACAAAATAGGAGACAAAACTGCATTATTAACGCTTGACACAGATGAAAATGGTACGGTAACGGGAATCGCGGCAACCGTGACCGGCGAAGAAGGCTCTTACAACGAACAGGAGCTTCGGGAGTTTTATGACTCGTACATAGCCTTGTCATCGGAGCTTATGGGAGTAACATCGAGGGAGGCGGAAAAAGCCATTAACGACGGCGGTATATTCTTTGACAATTTGAAATTTTGCGATATTGATTATTACTGCGAAAAAGGGCGATATGTTTTTTCGCTGCTCTGCAACAAATACGTGATAACCGCATACACCGAAAAAGCAAACGGCAGGGCATATTAAATGCTCTGCCGTATATTTTTATTTTTTGTCGCCGAATTTTTCAAGCACGGAAACCGCGTTGGCATATTTTTTATTTCTCGTATATATCGAGAACTTTTTAAGCAAAATCTGCGGCGTTTCCTGTATGACCTCAGCAGCCTTTTTGAGCTTTGATTTTTTCTCCTCGTCCTCCTCTTCATCGGAGGGGAGCGCATCTTTTTCGTTTATAAGAGCCTTTAACGAGCGGAGAAATTTGCGCTCCGTGTAAACGGTAAGACGCGGCAGCTCATATTCCAAAGCAAGCGTTTCAAGCTCGTTTACCGCTTCGTAGCCGTAATGCTCCTGCATTGCCTTATATTCCTTTTGGGAGAAATAATAAAACTGACCGAAAAGCCTGCCGAACGCCTTTTTGGTATCAAGATAGCCCATTTTGATTCGACGCTCCGTCGCTTCTTTATCAAACTCAAACGACTCGCCGAGCTCCTTTGCGTCAAACGGACGGATATAAACTATATTGGCACAGCTCAAGGCCTCCTTGTGACCTATTCCTTTTATGCCGGATATATCGACTACGATAAGGCGATTTATACCGCGCTTTCTGAGTATACCTATCGGGGTATTGTCATAAACGCCGCCGTCGAGGAATTTGCCGTCCTTTGGGCCTTGTCTGTTAAGCCCCGGAACTCTTGCCGAAGCCATAAGATAATCGATAAGCTCGCCCTCGGGCATTTCATCGACAAACATCTCGACAGGCTTCAGCGAATCAAGGTCGACAGTTTCAATAGCGAGCGGAATGTTTGACGCTCTTACTTTTTTCTCGTCGATATGGGCAGCTATAAGCTCCTTTGCCGGCGTAACGTCAACACCGCCGTTGCGTATTATCTCGTGTGCGATTTTCGGGAAATTACTGAAGCTGAACAGATTTTTCGGATCCTTCAGCTCGCCCTGAATATTTACACCGCTCGAAACCTCAACGTTGCTCCAAAGCTCATACGCATCGTCAAAATCCCCTTGAGCTATCATAGCTCCGTTTATAGCGCCGATTGAGGCTCCTGCTATAGCCTCGAATTCAATGTCAAGCTCGCGCATGGCTTTCCAAGCGCCTATCTGGTATGCGCCCTTTGCACCGCCGCCAGCAAGTATAAGTCCGTACGGCTTCATATAACCACCTGCCACAATTCAATTTAGATTACATATGAATTATATATCACTTTTTCGATATTTACAATAAAAAATCGCTGTCAAAAATACAAAAAGCGTTACGGACTTTGAGTCCGTAACGCTTTTGTAATAAGGAATGAGTAAAACACATTATCGGTTTTTCTTCTTTGCCGCTGTCGGTTTTATTCGATTCCTGAGAAGAGGTATTTGAGTTATCCTCCGGCTCAGTCTTCTCTGTAATGCTTGTATCCCGGGTGTCTGCCTGTTATGCCGTAATACTTACGAAGCTCTATCAGCTTGTCGATATTTTCGCGCGAAATTTCCTTTTCGCCGCCGAGAAGATGTGCCGTAAGGCTGATTTTTGCAAATAGCTCAAGTGTTTCCATACGGTAATATGCGGTTATTGCGTCGGCACCGACCGTAAGCGCGCCGTGATTTGCAAGAAGCAATACATCGTGCTCTTGAAGATACGGGGCAATGGCATCCGGCACCTCGTATGTAGACGGCGTACCGTACGGTGTTACGGGGATTGAGCCTATCGCCGCAACGGTTTCTATCATCGTGTATCTGTCAAGCGGAATGTGCGCTACGGCGTATCCCGTGGCTGTAGGCGGATGAGCATGGAGCACCGCTCCTACGTCGTCGCGTTCTTTATAGCAGCGAAGATGCATTTTGATTTCCGACGACGGTCTGTAACCGTCAATAGCCTGAAGCACCTCACCCTCGGGATTTATTATGACGAGCTTTTCGGGGGTTATGAAGCTTTTGCTGATGCCTGTCGGCGTTGCAAGGAAGTTACCGTCGGGCAATTTTACCGAGAGGTTACCGTCATTTGCCGCAACCCAGCCGAGCTGCCACATCTTATGGCAAATATCGCACATAACTTCTCTTGTTTCCATATAATCCATTTTTCAAGTTCCTTTCGTTATTTAATCAGACAACGCCCTTTTGGAGCATTATATTGGCATAAAGAGCCTTTTCGCTTGTAGCTATAACAGCATACGCCGTCTTTGTCTCTTCGTAAAATTTGAATCGCTCGATTTCGCCTATGGCGTTTTTCCCGCGCTCATCATATTTTTCGACTGTTTTTTTGTAAACGTCCCAAATCGGAGTCTGCACATCGTCGCCCGGCATAACCTCCATAAGATTTACCGGCTTTTCGATATATGTATCAAGCGAAAACACTCTTAGAATTGCATCAAGTATTTCCGGTACGCCGTGCCCGTCCATACGGATTATCTGAGCGTTTTTGCCCATACTCATAACTGGGAAATTGCCGTCCGCGATAACAAGACGGTCGCTGTGACCCATTTCACAGAGCACCTTTAAAAGCTCCGGAGAAAGTATTTCCGGTATTCCTTTAAGCAAGAGAAACTACCTCCTTAAAAGTCTGATATTTTTTATTCCACGCTTCGGGTTCGCTTGGTGTAAAGCTTGTGACCTCTTCGGAATTACTGATTATTCTGCGCGCGTCACGGAGCGTTTTTATTTTGCCCTCCGCCAAAAGCTGAAGAGCAATATTGCCGAGAACGGTGGCCTCGGTAGGTCCGGCGGAAACATTTTTATTGCACGCCGACGCGGTAAATGATGAGAGAAGCTTATCCTTTGTGCCGCCGCCCACAATATATATTGTGTCGTATTCTTTGCCGGTGCAGAACTCAATCTGCTCTGCGGCATAACGGTACTTCATGGCAAGGCTCTCATAAATACAGCGGAGAATTTCTCCTTTGGATTCGGGAACATACTGCCCTGTTCTGCGACAATATGCCCTTATCCGCTCCGGAATATTCCCGGCGGCAACAAAATCGGGAGCGTCGGGGTCTATAAAGCAAGAAAACGGCTTCGCGTTTCGTGCGAGAGTCTCCATCTCAGCAAACGAAAGGCTGTCGCCCTCCTTCTGCCACTGTCGGCGAGTCTCCTGTATAAGCCAAAGACCGATAATATTTTTAAGGAAAGACGCTTTTCCGCCGTATCCGCCCTCGTTTGTAACATTGCAGCGGAGCGTTTTTTCGTTTATGAGAGGCTCTGAGAGCTCTGTTCCGAGCAGTGACCACGTGCCGCAACTAAGGAAGATGAAATCATCTTTTTCGGTTGGAACGGCTACCATTGCGCACTGTGTATCATGACCTGCAACCGCAGTAACGGCGCACGGCTGTATCGACAGTTCCTCACATATTTCATCGGACAAGGTTCCCGCCGCGGACCCGGTGGGTACAATATCGCAGAAAATGCCCTCGGGAAGAGAAAGAGCGTCAATTACTCTCTTTGACCAACAACGCTTTTCGGCATCAAGCAGCTGAGTTGTAGAAGCTATCGAATACTCGGTCGTTTTTTCACCGGTGAGGAAATAGCGGAAAAGGTCGGGCATCAGAAGCATTTTATCCGCCCGTGAGAGCAAATCGGGGCGCACGAGCTTTAACGATAAAAGCTGAAACGCCGTGTTTATCTCCATAAACTGATTGCCCGTTATGTTATAAAGCTCCTCCTGTGAAATATAAGAAAAAGCTTTGTTTAACATACCGATATTTCTTTTATCGCGGTAATGCACGGGATTTTCAAGCAGTTTTCCGTCCTTGTCAAGCAGGCCGAAATCGACGCCCCAAGTATCTATGCCGAGACTTTTTATATTATAAGGGCGCGATTTTAAAAGCCCCTGCTTAATTTCGTGGAACAGCCTCAGCACGTCCCAATACATAGTTCCGCCGACAAACACCGGGTCGTTGGGAAAGCGGTGTATTTCGGAAAGCTCAATTTTTTCGCCGTCAAACGAGCCGACTATTGCCCTGCCGCTTGACGCGCCGAAGTCAAAGGCGAGTGTGTTATATTTTTCGTTACTCATTTTGCACCTTATTTATACATGGGGCCGAAGTTCTTGCAGGCTCTGTAATCCTGACCCTCTTTATCCATTCCGAAAGCGTTCCATGCCGCCGGACGGAATATTTTTTCTTCGGGTACATTGTGCATACAAACCGGGATTCTGAGTATGGAGCAAAGCGTTATGAGGTCGGCTCCGATATGACCGTAGCATGACGCTCCGTGATTGGCTCCCCAATTATTCATAACGTCGTAAGCCGATTTAAACGCACCCTTGCCGGTAAGGCGCGGAGCAAACCAAGTGCACGGCCAGGTATAGTCTGTGCGCTTCCAAAGCTTGTCGGAAACCTCGTCGGGAAGATTTACGGTGTAGCCCTCGCATATCTGCATAACGGGACCGAGACCCTTAACGAGATTCAGGCGGCACATGGTTACGGGCATTTCGCTTCTTGTCAAAAATCTTGAAGAGAATCCGCCGCCGCGGAAATATCCGAGATCCGCCGCATTCCATGTTGTGGCGTCGGTGCAGGCTTTGATATCCTTATCGGTCATTTCCCAGAACGGTTTTACAATACCATTGCCGTTTTCGTCTTTAACTTCGCCGCAGAAATCGAGAGCGGACGCGCCCGAATTTATCAGATGCAAAAATCCCTTTGACTCCTTTGCCACGCCCTCAAGCTCATAGCCCGTAGCCTTTTTGACTGCCTCGGGGCTCCAATATGTACGAACGTCGGAGAAGAGCTGCGCGGTATTTGTAAGCAGCTTACCGAAAAGCATGGAAACGCCGTTCAACGTATCGTTTTCGGTAGCGAGAACATAGGTTTCGCGAGCGCCGTTCCAATCGAACGAGGTATTTAAGAGCGCCTCGGGGAAATCGCAGTTCGGGTAAAAATCCGTCCACTGTCTCTGACCCTGGAAGCCGCCGCAGATTGCGTTGTGACCTACTTTTTCCTCCTCGGCACCGTCGGGGAGATTTTCGTTGCCGTTATAGAGGTCTTTTATTATGCACATCATCTTAACGACAAATTCCCAAGCCTCTTCCTTTTCCTTATCGGACTTTTTAAACCAGTCGGGGTTCTTATCGAAGCCCTCCTTGCAGTTTTCTTTTGTCCATTTGAGAGCCTTTTTAAACTCTGCCTCGTCATATATGCCCTCGGTCATTCGGCGGATTATTTCCACCTCGTCTACCGACTCAACGCGCATACCGAGATACTCTTCAAAGAAATCGGGATTTATTATAGAGCCGGCTATACCCATTGTTATGGAGCCTATCTGAAGATATGATTTTCCGCGCATGGTAGCCGCGGCAACTGCCGCTCTGCCGAAACGCAGGAGCTTTTCTTTTACATCGTCGGGAATTTCGGTGGCGTCAGCCTCCTGTACGTCTCTGCCGTAGATTCCGAACGCAGGGAGTCCCTTTTGAGCGTGTGAGGCGAGCACCGAAGCTAAATAAACCGCACCCGGTCTTTCCGTTCCGTTAAAGCCCCAAACGCCTTTTATGGTATTCGGATCCATATCCATAGTCTCGCTACCGTAGCACCAGCACGGAGTAACTGTAAGAGTTATGTCTACGCCCGCTTTTTTAAATTTATCCTGACAAGCCGCCGCCTCGGCAACTCTGCCTATGGTTGTGTCGGCAATTACAACCTTTACCGGCTCGCCGTTTGTATAGCGAAGATTGTCGGTAAAAAGCTTTGCCGCCGAAAGAGCCATATTCATGGTCTGCTCCTCGAGCGACTCACGCACCTTTAAAGGGCCGCGTCTGCCGTCGATTGTCGGGCGGATTCCTATAACCGGATAATCACCTATAAGTCTTGTTTTACTCATAATTTCCTCCTGTTTATAAAAATTAAATATATTTTTTTCATATATTTTTAATTATACTGTTGTCTTTATATAAATTCTTGTAGTATAATAAATAAAAAATATAACAATTTTCACTTTTGAGGTAAATTATGAATTTCGGTGAATTTCAGGAGAAAAAATCACGAGGCACTTTCGACTTTCCGATAGAGCTGCACCACGTTACAAAGGAGCACCCGCGTTATCAAATGCCGTTTCATTGGCACATGGATTACGAGCTTATCAGAGTTTTAAAGGGCAGTCTTGTACTGTCGCTCAACGAAGAAACTTTAAATCTTACCGAGAACAGCGGTATTGTGCTTGTGTGCGACGGGGTATTGCACGGCGGTATGCCCGTTGACTGCGTTTACGAATGTCTTGACTTCGATTTAAACGAATTCCTGCGCGGCTGCTCGGCAGGCAAAAAGGATATTGACGATGTGCAGAGTCACCGCATAATTCTCGACGATTTTTTTGCCGTTGACAGCGAAGAATATAAAACCGCAAACAGACTGTTTGACACCTTTATAGAAGAGAAAAAGGGTTATGAATTTATAATACAGGGACTTTTGTTTGAGCTTATGGGGCAAATTCTCGGCAATCACCGTTATAAGGTCAGCGACGACGAAACGTATAAAAGTCTCAAAAGGATACGGCAATTAAAAAGCTCCTTAAAAATTATCAAAGAGGAATATATGAACCAACTCACTCTCGGTAATCTCGCAGAAGCCGCCGATATGTCACCCAAATATTTTTGCCGTTTCTTTTCCGAAATGACCGGCAAAACGCCTATCGAATACCTCAATTATTACAGAATAGAATGTGCGGCGGAGCAGCTTTTGTACACAGACGACCTCGTTACGGATATTGCTCTCAACTGCGGATACAACGACCTGAGCTATTTTGTCAAAACATTTAAGAAGTACAAGGCTCAAACCCCAAAGCAATTCAGAAAAAACAAACATACATAAAGAAAAATCCGCTTGCACCGAAAAAAGTGCCTGCGGATTTTTTAATTTCATACCATACCGTATTTTTTCAAATCGACTCTGCCGTTTTCGTCTACCTCGACGCCCTCGCTTTTAAGAAGCCGTATCTGCTCGTTTTCGCCGCCGAACGCAAACGCCTTTGACACCTCGCCGTACCTGTTTACCACGCGGTAACAGCGCACATTTTCGGGGTCGGGATTTACGTGAAGAGCGTATCCGACTACGCGCGACCATCGCGGATTACCGGCGAGAAGCGCAATCTGACCGTAGGTTGCGACCCTGCCGTACGGTATTTTCTTTACCTGCTCATATATTTTATCAAAAGTATTCATATTTTAATTTTACCGTTGTTATTCCCCTCTGTCAACTGCCCGGAACCATATTTTCGTCTCCTGCGCGGCGAAGCTTCGCATTTACGGTTACGCTGTACCCGGCCTTTTGCAAAACGCTTTTCCAGTTATCCGATTCAGCCCTATAATATTCGGCGTCGGCTCTTTTTACCCTCTTGTCAAATCCGAACGGGTCCTTATTAAAATCGGCAAAGCACTTTTTTACGGTATCGTCAATATTTCTTCGGACGGCTTTTTCTAAGGCCGTTTTTATATTTTCCGCCACCTCCGGAGTGAATGCTTCATTCATAATTTTTGACGTCTCGGTACAATCTGCAACGCAATCGACAGAAATATCAAAGCTCGGGCATCCGTTTTTCACAGATGTTTTTATCTTGGTTTTTGACTTAGTCAGCAAAACGCCGACGCGTGTCCCGTCGTCAAGCACAGCCGTAAGAGAGCCGTTGTTAAAGTCATTACACAGCATCAAAAGTGCCGGAACATTGTCCTGCGGCAGAACGTTTTCCATCTTATCGCCGTTAAACAGCGCAGCTCCCCTGACCACGGGCCTGGCAGAATCCTTTAGGCCGTCCTCGCCACCATCGTCGTCTTTTTCATTTTGTTCTATCGCGATTATCGGAAGAAATGCCGATGAGGTCTTGTCGGTAACCCCGTTCACGAACTGATAAAAAGCTCTCTCGGCGGTTACGGAATTATACTTTGACGAGGAAAGTACATTAGACAGCTCCTTTGCGGGAATGACGCGCTGCCCCATTTCGGCACGCAAAATCTGTCCCGCGGTATCTTCGGCAACAGCCGCATAGACGGTAGCGCGGTTATCGGAATTTCGCACGAAATAATCAAGAGCTTTGCCGACGCCGGCTTTTGCCGCTTCATTTCCGAAAATAATAACACGGTTCTGAGACATCATGGGTAGCTTGCCGAGCGTCTTTGAAATACTCTGAATTGCGGAGGATATATTTTGTGAGTCTATGGTCATATTTTTCACTATATCGTCCGGAGTGCCGCCGTTATTCGGGTTGCTTGACTGGTCGGCGTTTAAAAACTGTACGGTCACACGCACTCCGATATCGCAATAGTCTATTCCTATCGCTTCCACGATTATGCGGTTTTTAAGCTCAAGCTCTGTCGATGCGCATGAAGAAAATGTCAGCATCATAACAGCCGTTAATAAAAGTGCGGCGATTTTTTTCATATATTGCGTTGTTCCTTTCTTCTAAATTTCCCGAGAGCGAACGTCAAAAGCGGAATAAATATCACAACAACATAAAATAGTACGCTCCTTATATCGTTGCTTGTCGAAATCAAAAAGCCTGTAACATTTTTTGAAACAACAAACTGCAATATTACGGCAGCCGCTCCGAAAGCAAATATATATATTTTTTTATATTTCGCCGAGAATGAACGGCTTGCTATATATGACGACAAATAGAGCATAAAGCTGATTTTGATAAAAGCAGAGAGTATCCACACCCCCGTGAGTATTACGTCAATACGCTGAAAAACGCTGAATTCGGACAGCACAGCTATTGAATGTATCGGGAAAAGCTGGGTCATGGCATAATCTCCGAGTCCCGAAAAAACGAAGAAAAACACAATTTCCAAAAACGCCGTAAGTACCGACATCCATATAAAAAAGCCTCTTTTTTTGTTTCCGCTGACCCTCGGAAAGAGCACCGCCATTGCGGCAGGCTCTATCGTTCTCACCGCCATGGTTTGTCCGGCGGATATCACACGTCCCGCTCCGTCGTAAAAAACGGGAGAAAAATTGTTCAAATCAAGCTTTGACAGCATTGTCACAATTATAAACACAAATGATACGGAAAATACAAAAAGCGATATGGCCCCGGCTCTTCCGAGAGCCTCAAGCCCCAAGCACGCGGAATAGCAGGCAAGAAGTACCGAAAGAACCACGAACACCTTTGTATCAGACTCTCGAAAAATTACCGTACCCGAAAAAAGGTCAAGCCTCGAAAGCGTTGAAAAAGCGTAAAATAAGAAAAGCAATATATATAAAACCGATATTATCTTTGAATAAAGCGGTGAAATCTCATACGCCATATCAAGCACACTGCGATTATCGTTGCTCTTATATATCAGTGCCAGCGGCAAACATGAAAAAAGCACCATTATCATCCCTATGACGCCGGCGATAAGATAATCGGAGGAATTGAGCCCCGCGTTATAAATCGGCGAATATGTGAGCACGGATATAAACCTTGATAAGAGCAGCAGAGAGAAAAACTGCCCGGAGCTTATTTTGGCTTTCAAATTCATATACTACCTCTTCATCTTATCGATATTGAGTTCACGCCTGCCGAGTCTGCGCCACCCGAACCTCAATATCGTGTCTCTTACGGAGCCCGGCGTAAACGGAGAAATCGACGAGGTATACGGTACCTTATATGGATTTATCGCGCAGATATTCACAAGCAAAACACCGAAGCCGAGAACTATGCCGTAAAAGCCGGTTATACCGCCTATTATCATAAACAAAAATCTCAACACCGAAACGGGCTGATACAGCTGTGATACAACAAACGAGCTGATTGCGGTCATGGCCACAACTATCAGCATCGGTGCGGCTATGAGTCCCGCCGTCACCGCGGCATCGCCGATTACAAGTGCTCCCACTATACTAACGGCGTGGCCGACGGCCTTTGGCATACGAAGCCCCGCTTCACGCATAACCTCGTATAAAAAGTGAATGAAGATAGCCTCTACCATAACGGGAAACGGCGTCATACTCTCCTGAACCGCCATATCATACAGCATTGACGACGGCAAAACCTCCTGATGGAAGGTACATACCGCAACATAAATACCGGGGAAAAACACACTTATCAAAAAAGATATAAATTTCAGCGTCCTTATAAACACGGCATAATACGGACGGTAGTTGTAGTCATCCATGGATTGGAAGTTTTCAACAAACAAATACGGCACAATCAGCGCAAACGGCGTACCGTCAACAAGCAGTACAACTCTCCCCTCCGCCATTTCAGCACAGGCAACATCCGGGCGTTCGGTGGTACCGACGCCCGAAAAAAACGAGGTGCTTTGTGTATCGAGAAACGGTGCAATGTAACCGCTGCCGAGTACCATATCGAGCTTTGCCTTTTTAAGACGCGCCTTAATATTGTCCACTGTCTCTTGCGACGCTCTGTCCGACATATAGCAGACGCAAATTCTCGTTTTGCTTGTTGTACCGACAGTCAGCGTTTCGCATTTCATTATCGGCGAACGGACTCTGCGGCGTAAAAGTGCCGCATTATCCTTGAAGCTCTCCGTAAACCCCTCATGCGAGCCTCTCTCCTGCACCTCGGTCTTTGCATCATCAACGCTTCTTTTCGGAAAGCCCTGCACGCCGAATTCGAGGCAAAAATCAACTCCGTCGATAAAAAGAACTATAAGTCCCGACAATACATCGGTTATCGCTTCGTCCAAATCGTATGTCTGCGACTGGTCGGCTCCCGTGGTTATCCGGTCACGGATATAATCAGCCTGCCTTGACGGCTCTTTCGGCATATTCGGCGCAAACAAAACAGGACCTATAACCTGCCATATCACCTGCATATTATTGCACATACCGTCCGCCATAACAAAAAGTGCCTTGTTGCCCTTAAGCGATATTTCCTTATACAATATATCAAAGCTGTTTCCGAACCGACTCTTTAAACAGATTGTATTCTCGGTGATGCTTTTCGACACGCGAGTTTTTTCGGCCGGCTCCGTAGCGACGGGGTCGGTTATTTTTTTTACTTCCTTTTTAAACCACTTGCTCATTTTTATCACCGTTTATGTTATTTCCGAAAGAAAAGTTTATATTCGGCAAATATGGGACAACATAAGTGTGGGTGAAATTATGCTGATAACTCTGTTTCGCACTTTGATACTTTACATTCTGATAATTTTTACAATGCGTGTTCTCGGAAAACGTCAAATAGGAGAATTGCAGCCTGCCGAGCTTGTAATTACCATACTTTTGTCTGAGATAATAGTAATACCGATGCAGGACACGGAAATCCCTCTCGTCAACACTCTTATACCTGTTTTTGTACTCGCCGGATTTGAAATGCTCGTATCCTTCATAGGTATGAAAAGCATTAAATTCCGCTCGGTAATGCAGGGCAATCCGGTTATTGTCATTCGCGACGGTAAGCTCAACGCCAAGAAGCTCAAGGAGCTTAGGTTTACAACAGACGACCTTGCGGAGGCTCTGCGCAAAAAAGATATTTTTGATATATCGGAGGTGCAATATGCCATAGTTGAGACGGACGGCACGTTAAGCGTTCTGCTCAAAAAAGAAAATCAGCCCGCCACAAAGAGCGAGCTGAAAATAAATACTCCGAAAAGCTCTCTTCCGTGTATAGTCATAAGCGACGGAAGAATAATCAAAACTGATTTTGCCGAATGTAATACCGACAGCGACAAAATAAAAGCTATCCTAAAGGACAAGCATCTAAACGAAGAAGATGTAATGCTTATGACACTTGACAAGGACGGCAACATAAATATATTAAAAAAGGACAAGGAAAAATGAAAAGACTGATAATTGCCGTATGTATGCTCATTACGGGAATAGCGATTTCGATAGGCGGGTATGTAAATCTGAAAAACATTTGCCGCAATATGAGCTGCTCGGTAAACGAGGTCATAAGAGCGGCGGAAAACGGTGACGCCGACGAGACGAAAAGAAAATGCGACGATACGGAAAAAATGTGGGATAAAAAAAGTCCGCTGCTCGGCGTTTACACCAATCACAGCGAAATGGATGAGCTTATGATGCTTATGAAGCAGATACGACAGCTCAGTACAGATAGAGATTACGATGAGCTTATTGAAAAATGCCGCGAGAGCATCTACCGTTTCGAGCACATAGCAGAAACGGAAACGCCCTCGTTCGGAAATGTTTTTTAGTTTTTCGGCAGCTTATCGAAATTTTTCTTTGCAAGATATGCCGCGCCGAGCATTCCTGCGCGATTTTTGAGCATGGCTTTTTTGATTTGCACGGTTTTAAAGCTTCTTATATCCTTTGAATGAATACGCTTATCAATCTCGGAGATTATATAATCCTCATTCATAATACCGCCGCCGAGAATTATGACAGCCGGATTAAATATGAAAATGAGCGTAGACAAACCGCCCACTATTTCGTCTATCCAATTATCTATTATCGCTCTTATTGCAGTATTATGAAAATTTTGCGGCTCGAAAATTTCACGCCCCGTAAGCTCTTTCCCGGTGCCCTCCCTGACCATTCTGATAAGCGCCGATGTGGAAGCATACATCTCATAGCACCCGTTATTACCGCAATTACAGCGCAAGCCGCCCGTATGTGTGACGATGTGCCCGAATTCGCCCGCTGAAAAATCATGGCCCGTGTAAAGCTTACCGCCGAGCCAAACCGCTCCGCCGACTCCCGTTCCGTAAGTCAGGCAAAGAAAGTCGTTTGAGCCTTTGCCGCTGCCGAACATGGCTTCAGCCGTCGCGGCGGAATTTACATCATTCTCAACAACAACCGGTACATCATATTTTTCCGTTATCATCTTTTTGATTTCGGTGCCCGTATAGTGGGGGATACTCTCGTTTGCGAAGATTATCCTGCCCTCCTCGGAATTTACCTGACCCGCAGTGCTGATTCCCACACAATCGACACCGCCGTAATATGTACCTACGATGCTGAGCACCTTCAGCATAAGATGATCTCTGCCGAGTTTTGCCTCGGACGGTATTTCATAGAATTCACAGACATTAAAATTTTCGTCTGTAATACCGTATTTAATGGCTGTTCCGCCTATATCAATAGCTAAGATTTTCATTTTAACCCTTTCGCATTTTATTCATCTAATGTCTTGAGGGCATTTACAAAACGTCTTGTAATATCTCTCGGCCTTGTTATGGCGGTACCGACAACTGCCGTATAAGCTCCGCTCTTATATGCGGCCTCAAGCTGCTCCGGTACCCAAATTCCGCCCTCGGCAACCACTCTTGCCCGAAGCTCCTTGCTGTATCGCTCTATTAAATCAAGTGCCGGAAGCGAATGCCCCTTTGTATACTCGGTATAGCCGCACATAGTTGTGCCCAAAAGATCGCAGCCGAGCTCCAAAGCTTTTTTCCCCTCTTCAAAGCATGAGGTATCGGCCATAAAAAGCTGATTCGGATATTTACTGCGTATATTTTTAAAGAATTCTTCAAATGTTATATTACCCGGACGCATACGCTTTGTGGCGTCAACGGCAATTATATCGACGCCCGTTCGCACCAATTCCTCAACCTCTTTTTCGGTCGGAGTTATATAGACGTCGCTTCCCTCATAGTCTTTTTTTATTATTCCGATAATAGGCAAATCCACCTTTTTCTTAATTGCCTCTATATCAACCGTAGTGTTGGCACGTATTCCTACGGCTCCGCCTTCTTTAGCCGCATACGCCATCATGGACATTATGTACGGGTCGCAGAGCGGTTCGGTGCTAAGCGCCTGACACGACACTATAAGACCGCCTTTTATTCTCTTCAAAACTTCCTCGTTAGTCAAGTCTTTTTCATCCTTTGTAAAATATCAAATTTACTATATTATATTTCCGATTCATAAAAAATACAATACAAAAACAAAAAAGCATTGTTTTGGTTGCGATACGGTAATATAATATATGAAAATGCTTTTAGGAGTGATAATAATACCATGAAATACGATACTTCGATTTACAGAGGGGTTTTTTGCGCTTTAAACGCAATATACGACGAAAACGACAACATAAACACAGACGCGATAAAAGCCCTTGTGACAAAATACAAACAGCTGGGGGTAAACGGAATATATGCCTGCGGCTCCACCGGAGAAGGCTTTTTACTGAGCACCGAGGAGAGAATGCAGGTAGCAGAGGCTGTTAAAGAGGCCGCCGGAGACGATATGGCCGTTATTGTACACGTCGGAGCCGCGTCCACAAAGGAAGCGTGCATTTTGGCACGCCATGCCGAAAAAATAGGCGTTTCTGCCGTCTCGGCTGTTCCGAGCGTATATTACAGACTTTCGGAGGCTTCAATCGAAAAGCATTGGGACACAATAATGGACTCCACGGAGCTTCCGTTCTTCATATACAATATCCCACAGCTTACCAGATATGATTTGTCTTTTGAGCTTTTTGAAAAAATGGCAAAGAAAGAAAAGGTTATAGGCATAAAAAACTCCTCGGAAAGCACCTGCCAGACGGAGAGATTCAGAAAAATCGCAGGACCCGATTTTGTCATATTCAACGGTCCGGACGAGCAGCTGCTTGCCGGCAGGCTTATGGGCGCAACGGCAGGCATAGGCGGTACATACGGCACCATGCCGGAGCTTTATCTTGAGCTCACAAGGCTTATAGAAACCGGTAATATAGAAAACGCAAAAAAAATGCAGACAAAAATAAACGACTGCATTTACGAGCTTTTGTCATTCGGCTCTCTGTACGGAGCGTGCAAAGCGGTTATGACTCTCAGGTACGGCATAGACTGCGGTATTCCGAGGCTTCCGATGCTTCCCGTAAGTAAGGACGACCCGAAAATCAAGGCTTTGGCCGAGAAAATCAACCGTCTTGTCGCCGAAATAAAAAAGTAAGAAAAGATTAAAGCATAAAAAAGGACTGCAAGGAATTATACCTTGCAGTCCTTTAGTTTTATTTAAGCCTCATATAGATTTGTATCAAAAGATATCACTTATTCTCGGAATATCTATACCGAATCCGTTTGAGGATTTTGTAGTTGACGCCGAGGTTGTTGTCGGAGCCGCACCCCAAACCTGAAGATACACTTCGCTGCCGCTCTCTGCCGATGTGCCGGCACTCGGAGTGGAGGCTATTACTTTGCCTGCCTGATGTGTTCCGTCATTTGATTTTTCAACCTTTTTGACAGTAAATCCGGCATCCGTAAGAGTTTTTTCCGCATCGACGTAATCCTTGCCGGAAACATCCGGTATATCAATATACTCCGTGCCCTTGCTGACAGTAAGCACAAGCTCGGTGCCGTAGGGAACCTGCTGACCCTCTTCTATGCTCTGAGAAATAATATATCCTACGTTCACCTTATTGTTATATTCATATTTGGCCGTAATCTTAAAGCGCTGATTTTGAACCTCGTCTGTCGAAATTCTCGTATAGCTCTGCCCCGCAAAATTGGGAACGGAGACAAGCGAAACCTCCTCCGTAGGAGTTGTATTGTCCTTTTGCGCCTTTTCACGGGTAGCAAAAAGCCAGCCGCCGAGAACCACAAGCCCTATTGCAACGCAAATTCCAAAGGTTATGAGCAGAGTTTTGGTCTGTTCCTGTTTTCGTTCCTGCTCACGACGCAGCTTTTCGCGGCGCTTACGCTCCGCCTCCTCATCCGCGGTTGTTGTAGGCTGATCCTGTTTTTTGGGAGCATCCTCTATGGGAGTTTCATATTTTATTTTATTTGTCGCCATGGTGCTCGGACTTCCGGAAAGCTGCTCACGGAGATCATCAACGGTTCTTATTCTGTCCTCTGGCTGAAGCTGAAGACCGTTGTGTATGGCACTGACAAGATATGCAGGAAGAACCTCGGCGAATTTTGCCGGAATTAAAAGCTTATCGTTCACCACGCGCTCACTCGAATCGTCGGGAGTGCTTCCTATAAGTGTTCTGTAAACAACTGCCGTAAACGCATATACATCGGACCAAGCGCTTACCTTGCCGTTCGGGTCATACTGCTCATAGGGAACATAACCCTTTACAAGCTCGGCGTTAAAGTCGGTATTTGTAAGTCGCGCGTCGGATATCATAAAGCCCGTGAGTCTGAGCTTACCGTCACGTCCCAAAAGAAGTGTGTTTGGTGAAATGCCGAGGTGATAAATTCCTGCCTCGTGCATTGTGGCAAGAGTTGAAAGCACAGGCATCAAAAGCGTCTTTGCCTGATCCCAGCCGAGATAGCCCGTGCGGCTCTTCAAAAGAAAATCGCGCAGCGTTATGCTCTCTATGTATTCGGAAACGGAGTACGCAGTATTATTTTCGGTAACTATGTCAACAACGGGCTTTAACGCCGAGAGATCACGAAGTCTTGCGATTTTGCGCCAAAGCTCCAAAAACGCCATTATACCGTCGTGAACCACAAGAGAACTGTCCTTTTTAACGGTTATTGCCCTATCACCGAATTCACGGATTACATGCTCAAGCGGAAGGAACTCTCTTACGGCTACCGCGACATTGCGTTCACGGTCCCATGCAATATATGTTACACCGTCTCCTCCGGTTGAAATGGCTTTACCTATAATATATCTGTCGTTGATAACCGTTCTAAGCGGCAGAAGCGGAGATTCCTGAACGAAATCCGCATGCAAGCCGCAATGGGGGCAAACCTTTTCCTCCCCAAGCTCTCTCATACAACCCATACATAAGTTATCGGTCAACATCTTTTTTCCTCCAAAACCAAATAGCATAAATACCTTTTTATATGATAACAAACTTACACATCATTTGTCAAGAAAACGAACATAAGGCAATCGGTTTGTTTTTTCAGCCGAGTTGCTTGTAATAGGCTTTACCCGTATGAAAACATTACCCGTGCCGAATATAACACAACACGAAAAAAGGCAAAAAAATACCACCTGACGGTGGTATTTTTTACTGCTTTAAGTGTGGAGAACAAAAAGCAGCCGTGGCAGACAATCTGCCGTAGAAAAGTGTATAAAAAGAGAGGAAATGGAATAAGCGGGTTTATGCTGCGAATTTGCCGTTTGAAGATATTACTCCACCGCCGAAACGGCGAAGATCATAGACACGGACAACAAGTCTCGGCATTTTTGCAGCAAGCAGTTTTTCCGACACATGCTTGTTAAAGAACGCAACCACCGGGCCCATCATAAAGGCGGTAACCACAGTGCCGATGCCGACCGGTCCGCCGAAAGCAAATCCGACAGCCGTGCAGATAAGGTCTGTTATGACTCTGCACCATTTATATTTAATCTTAGTCCTGTCATCAAGGATAAAGCCCGTGGCGTCATAGGGAGCAACTCCGAGATTCGAAGTGAAATACATCGAAGCCGCAAGAGAGAGGAAAATTACGCCGAAGAGCATTAAGACTAAGCGTAAAGCAAGGGATTTTTCTACAGGCAGGTGCGCGTCGTACAGCGAAGTGAAAAACTCACAAATATAACCGACGCCGACCATATTAACTACTGTACCGAAGCCGATAAGATGTCTGCCGAGAAAAGCAATTGCAATAAGGATAACGCAGTTGATACACATCTGATAAAAGCCAAAGCTGATACCGATTTTACCGCTTATCGCCATATTCATTGATGTGAACGGGTCAACGCCCATATCGGAATAAGAGAAAAGCGAAATACCGAAGCCCATAAGCAGTATGCTGAATATCATCATAAAAAAGCGTTTTGCGCCTTTTTCCTGTTTAAACACACTTACCAAATTCATTGATCTGATGATTTCTGCCATTTTAGCTCCTCGCTTTGTATCTATTGCACAAGTATTGCTTTCTTTATTTGTACACATCTTACAGCCGCGTTGTCGTTTTGTCAATAGTTGAGCTGAATTTTTTGTCACTTCCTACAACTTTTGTATATTAGTACAAAACGACGGTTTTGATGTCGCAAATTTAGTGCGATTGCACAACACAAGCAGCATACGCCATATAATGTAATATATAAAAAACGACCGTCGTGCACTCGGCTCGGCGGTCTCAACAGTAATAGTTTCAAAAGTACGGCTTTACGACATAATATTCTGCGGAATATTGTCAGCCGCTATAACGCGAGCGACACCGTTGCGGTTGTCACCGAATGTCGGATGCTCGTTCAGCATGGGAACAAAGACAAACATTTTTATAAACAGAGCGGACATTATAAACAATGTTATAAAAAGTCCGAAAAGACGGCTCTTGATTTTTTCTTTTCGAATTTCCGAACCGGCGGGTTTAACGCTATACTGTATATCCATATATAATATCTCCTGTCAAATCTTATTGCACTCTTATCAACTGCAATACAATATATATCATCGCAAAATTACAAACAAGAGTCGAAATTATTAAGATTAGGTTAAAAAGTGTTTTTCGTTTAAACCCGGACTTAAAAGGCAATAATGTTGATTTGTTACCTCTTTGGGTATATTGCTTAGTTTTTACGATTGACTACTGCATATTTTTGTATTATAATTCCATTATGTCATTTATGCTCTGCTGCGGATTTTTCGCAAACGAAATCAACTTATCAGCAGCTATGTAAAGTATAATGCTTTACAGATTTTTGCTTTTTATAGGCGTGAAAGATGAGCTGCTACGGCTTATAATGGCGCTATATAGCGGATTTCTTTCAAGTTCTGAAAGCAAAAGGTCTGCGTGTAAATGTAGCTTGCTTTACACTACACGGTATCATCCTATCAGGTATCGGAAAGCAAACAGCAAATGCAAAGTGGATAAAACACAAAAAACGGAGGAATTGTATGAGCAAATCGGAAGAAGCTATGCACGGCATAACCTTTAAAGACAAAATAGGCTACGCCATGGGAGATATGGGCGGACTGCTGACATTCGGACTTGTCTCCGCATTTTTGAATATGTTTTACACGGACGTTCTCGGAATATCCGCGGCGCGCATAACCGTACTGATGATAGTTGCGAGAATTTGGGACGCAGTAAACGACCCTATGTGGGGTTCTTTTATCGACTCAAGGAAGCCCACTAAATACGGAAGATTCAGGCCGTACATACTTTGGGCATCTCTGCCGCTTGCGGTAGGTGCTTTCTTTATGTTCTTTAAAATTCCGGGTCTCAGCGACAACCGGTATCTTATTTACGCATATATCACATACATATTTTACGGTATGATGTACACCGGCGTAAATATTCCCTACGGCTCGCTCGCCTCGGTAATAACTGATGATGAAATAGAGCGGTCTTCGCTTTCGATGTGGCGAAGCATCGGTGCAGGCATCGGCGGTCTTCCCGCCTCTATTATTTTACCGCTCATCGTTTATACTACCGTGACAAATGAAAACGGAACAACCGCAAAGGTACTCGACGGCACAAAGCTCTCGCTGTCGGTAGCCGTTCTCTCGGTTCTCACTGTAATAATTTTCTTCTTACACTTTAAATTGACAAAAGAGAGAATAACCTTACCGCCGACGCAGAATCAAAAGGATTATAGTATCGGAAAAGCGATGCGCGCTCTTTTAAAAAACAAGCCGTTTATCGCGCTTTGCATAGTATCAATGCTGCTTATCTGCTTCCAGATGTATACTCAGACCGTTTACAACTATCTCTTTAAGAATTTCTATGAAAAGCCGGGTCTTTACGCACTTGTTACCGTATGTACATATTTGCCGATGGTACTGCTTTTGCCGTTTATGGGCAAGCTTATAAGAAAATACGGCAAAAAAGAGATATGCTCTGCTGGAATACTCTTTGCTCTTATTGTAAACATAGCAATGTTCGTCATTAAATTCACTCCGGCTGTGAGTAATCCGTATGTATTTCTCGTTCTCTCGTTCTTCTCCGGAGCCGGTCAAACCTTCCTTATTATGCAAATCTGGGCACTTGTTACGGATGTCACGGACTATCACGAATACATATCGGGCAGACGAGAAGAAGGCACATCTTACAGCTTTTATTCGTTTGTACGCAAGCTCGGCCAAACAGTGGCCGGTGCAGGTGCGGCAGGCGTTCTCGGAGCTATAGGCTATGACGGCAAGCTCGCCGTTCAATCACCCGAGGTTCTGACAAGGCTATATGACATAGCAACAATAGTCCCCGCAATATTGCTTGCTCTTATATTCGTTGTATTGACGTTCGGCTATAAGCTTTCAAAGGAGCAGTTAGATGAGCTTCACAATGTTTTGCGCGAAAGAAGAGAAAAGGCAGAAGCCGAATCAAAGTAAAAACAGGTCTTGATGACAAAATCCCCGGATATGCCGAAGCAAGCATATCCGGGGCTCTTTTTTTGTAATTTACAATGTATTATTCTACCGTCAGTATTCTGTCGTCGGCGTCGCAAAGCACAATATCCGGGGTAAATGATTTTTCACCGATATTTTCGATACGGACTCTGACATACTCGCTGTCGCAATCCACGGTGAACAGCAAGTGAACGCAATCGCCGGTTTTGTACGCAAAGCTCTCGCCGTCATCTGTAAAGAATTCCGATTTAAAGCTGCCGCTCCTTAACGGATACACGGTAAGCCTTAATTTTTCCGAGGATTTGAACCCGTACTCCCCCTCATCGGTAGCTATAACGCTTCCGCCTCGCACAAAATACGGGACCTCACCGTCCGACGGAATGTTCAGTATTACGGACGTACCGCCGTCGTATACTTTATCGTTTAAATACCAAATTTCGTTTTTGGGGAGATAAACCTCGGTTTCGTTCACTCCTTCATCGAGAATACACGCGGCAAGAATATCTCTGCCCACGAGGAACGATGTGCTGTCGCAGTCTATCTCTTTGTCACCATAGTAGAGTAACAGCGGAGCTGTCATCGGCACATCGTTTTCGACAGATAAAAAGGCGGAATTATAAAGATACGGAATGAGTTTTTTTCTTTCCGCCATTATTTTTCGTGCGGCAGGAATAGCATCCGGATAGCTCCACGGCTTAGTTGCGGAGCCGTCCGAATTCCACGAATGTATTGTAAATCTGGGCTCGAAAATGCCGTGCTGCATCCATCTTAAAAGCAGCTCACGTGACGGCATATCGCCCGAAAAACCGCCGAGATCATGCCCGTAGAAGAAAAATCCCGACAAAGACAGCGTCATACCTATGTAATGGCAATAACGCAGGTCATGAAATGATGTAAAATTGTCACCCGACCAGGTGGTTGCGAGACGTCTTACGGCACCGCTGCCGCTTCGTGTCGATAAAAACGGTCTTTTGCCCGGATATTTTTCTGTTTGCGCAGAGTACGAGGAGGCGACCATAAGATACGTGAGTATCGGTCTTATTCTGCTCGCCTTTACGCTACCGTCTTTAAAGCCGTTTGCCACAGCGTCGGTATCTTTTATATCAAATTCGTTGTTATCGTTCCAAGTGGCGTCTATTCCGTAGTCCAGAAGCTTTGCCGCAACATTGTCGTGCCAGAACTTAAAGCCCTCGGGCAGAGTAAAATCAATGTAACTGCCCATACCGTCCCAAAACTCGGTTACAAACGGTGTGCCGTCTTCATTCTTTACAAAAAGCCCTTTTTCGGCTATTTCGTTGTACATCGGGTGCGACGTCAAAAAGGCAGGCTTGATATTGGGTATCAAGTGAATTTTCTCACTGTTAAAACGCTCAATAAACTTTGCGGGGTTCGGGAATTTATCGTAATTCCAATTAAAAACACACCGCAAGTCGCCGATGGAGGTATAGCCCGAGGACAGATAAAATCCGCTGCAGCTCATATTTAAGGTGTCAAGCTTTCTGAGAAAACCATACAACTGTTCTTCGGAATTCGGCGCGTCGGTATAAGCCATGGTGCTGGCACAGTAATCAAAGCTCCATTTCGGAGGCAGGGTCTGTTTTCCGCAAAGAGAGCAATACTGCCTTAAAATTTCAAGCTTTGAGCCGAAGAACACATAATAAACAAGACAATCGTCATCGCTTTTGAAGAACTTGAAAGCGGGATAATAATTATTTATTTCCCTTCCGAAATCCATAACGGCACTGTCGGACGTATCGTAATAGATACCGTAGCAACCGACGGAATTTTCACACATATAAAACGGCACGTGCTTATAAAGCGGGTCTGACGTTTCCGCATCATAACCCATACTGTCGCTCGTCTCTATGCGAAAGGTGCGCCCCGCCTTATTGACGCTGCCGCCCTTATCGCCGAGGCCGTATATTTTTTCGCCCTTTTCGCGCGTTAAATAATGATATGTACCGTTTCCGAATTCGTTCTGAAAATTATAGGCAAGCGGTGCTCTGTCGGCAAAAAGAAGCTTGCCGTCCTTTTTATAGCTCAGTACAAAGTTGTGCGTATTAAGCTCTGCTTCGACATTTCCCAAAGAGAAGCACTCACCATCGGCTGTTTCATTTACTTGCGGAGCAAACAGCGAAAATCCGTCAAGGCTCAGCTTATCCCTACCCTCTGTAAGAAATTCGTTTTGCGGGTCTACGGTAAAGGTGGGCAGCATTTTACAATCGTCACGGAATAAGGCGACGCGCATCATACTGCCGCTCAAGAAGTCGATTCGCGCCGTAATATCGCCGCAAACGTAAACTCTGCTGCTGCCGCTGTGCTCGGACAGCTTAAAATCATATGAAAACTTCATTACAGCACCGGCCCCTTATTGAAGAGTGTATTTTTTATAAGCGTTGCGGTCTTCCAGCCTGCAAGGCGCGTCTTTTCGCAAAAATTCATCACCTTGTGCGTTCCGGGCTTCCAGGTCGGGATTTCTCTGCAATTCGGGTCTCCGCACTTTACAAAAGCGCTGATTGCCGCCACCATTTGCTCCGATATGAGATAGTCGATATCGGTAAACGGCCGCCAACCGTTTTTGAGAGTTGCAAACACATACGGCAAGTCACTCGAATGCCATGCGCCACAGTTATCGCCCGGCAAATTGCGCGCAAAAAGATAGACAAAGCATTTACTGCCCTTATCGTTTCGTACCCACTTTTTCACAAGCAGCTTTAAAACTATCGGTATCATATCTGCCGTTGTAACGCCGAGTATTTTCGGCATTGCGCTTATCGTTTTTATGTTAAACGTATCTTTCGTAAGAAGCTTTCCGTCTTCACACGGAAGCGTGTAAGAGAGTGTACTTTTAATTCCCTCGTCGCGGCACGCCTTAAGCCATGCATAGTAAAGGGTTTTCGTGTCCGTATCTCTAAGCTCGGAAAGGCTTGTTTTACCGGCATTTTTGATTATTTCGTCCCAGAATTTTTTCATTTTTTGCGGCGACAGCGGGCGTGACAAAACTCGTTGAAGCGCGGCTCCGCTCAACATAACGGCACCCGAAACCATATCCCTTGTAAGCGGACTTGACAGAAGCACATCTACGCTCATGGCTCCTGCGCTCTGCCCCAAAAGGGTTATTCTGTCGGGATCTCCGCCGAAGGAAGAAATGTTGTTTTTTATCCATTTAAGTGCCGCAGCTTGGTCAAAAAGGCCGAAATTACCGCATACTCCGTTTTCATCGGCGACATCGGGGTGAGAACAAAAGCCGTACGGTCCGAGGCGGTAATTTACAGAGACAAAAACAATGTCATTTTCGGCATATGCCTTACCGCTGATATGCCCCTCGTTTGAGCTGCCGCCCGTAAAAGAACCGCCGTGTATATACAGCAAAACGGGACATTTTTTTGCATTTTTGGGCGCGCTGATATTGAGATATTGACAATCCTCGCTGTATGTAAAGCTCATACCGCGCCTGAATTCCCTGTGATAAAACGGGTTAACCTTTGCGTCGTCCTCAAAACCGCGGTGCTGGTAGCAGCAATCGCCGAAAGCAGTCGCATCATATACGCCGTCCCACCCATCGGTAACGACCGGATACTCCCACCTGCCCGCGTCGGCATACTTTATGCCGCGAAACTCAACATAGCTGCCGTTATCGAGCCCGACGATATCTCCGCACTCGGTTTTTAATTTTACCGTATTCATTTTATCGCCCCTTACGTTATCGCATAAATCACAGTAATGAAAATCTCGGAAAACTTCCAAAACGTTACATACATCATTATGTGCAAATTATATGCCACAACGAGAGCGGTGTCAATTATTTTAAGACAATATATACAAATTAAAAGTTGTTTTCAGCTCTGCGTGAATTCAGCTTATTACCGACCGCCTTTTTATAAACAACGGCGGAAATTACGGCCGACACGGCTTCTGCTATCCAAAAGGCATTCCAAACACCGTCAGCGCCGAATATCCGTGTTAATACAAAGGCTGTCGGGATTATTATTACTGCATACCTGCAAAGTGATATTATGAGAGATTCAACGCCCTTGCCGAGTCCCTCAAGAGCTCCGGATGACGTTACGGAAATTGACGAAACAACAAACCCGGCACTGATTATTCTGAGTGCCTTTTTGCCTGCGTCTATCGTTTCGGGATTATCGGTGAACATTCCTATCAGCTTATGCGGCAGCGCAAGGCACAGCACAGTACCGAAAAGCATTATGCCTGCCGTCAGCACAAGAGTTATATCGTAAATTTTCTTTACTCTTTTATGCTCGGCGGCACCGTAATTATAACCGATTATCGGTCGCATTCCCTGCACTATACCGTTAGCGGGGAGGTATAAGAACGTCTGAAGCTTATAGTAGACACCGAGCACAACAACATATATCTGTGAAAACGAAGCAAGCATTGCATTAAGGCTTGACACAAGTAATGACGGCAGCGCAAGATTTATCGACGCCGGGATACCCACAAAGTACAGCTTACGGTCTATAGCCTTATTGCGTTTTAAATACCTGCGGTTTATGGTTACGCTCGGTTTTTTCACGGCGTACAAAACTACATACAGCAAAAGCGTGCTAACCTGCCCTATGCCTGTTGCGAGGGCAGCACCGTCAATTCCCATTTTCGGAAATGGGCCTATACCGAATATCAAAAGCGGGTCAAGTATGATATTTACAATACAGCCCGTCATAAGTCCTGCCATGGAGGCATTCATTCTGCCGACAGCCTGAAAGATTTTTTCGTATGCAAGGCTTATCATAATTACAATCGAAAACGAAAAAACTATTGTTGAATAGCGCACTCCGAGCAAAATTACGTTTTCGGACTGCGTGAACATTTTAAGGAATGGGCGCATAATCGGAATGCTGACTGCGGCGGCGATAATGCCGTGGAGTATTGAGAACAAAAATCCGTGTGTGGCGGCGGTATCGGCTGCCTCTTTTTCACCTGCGCCGAGGTGAAATGCGATAACGGCATTAAGTCCCACGCCGAAGCCTATTGCAAGCGCATTGACGAGGTTTTGCACCGGATAGACAAGCGACAGAGCGGTTATTGCGTCCTCGCCTATTTTGGCGACAAAAAAGCTGTCCACTATATTATAAAGCGAATTGACGAGCATTGATATTACCATGGGGGTGGCCATAGACATAATAAGCGGAAAAACAGGCTTTTCCTTCATAAATTTTTCGTTCATACAAATACATCTGCCTTTCGAATCCGAGCGTATTTTCTCAATTAAAAACGCCACGCAATTACTCAAAAATCGAATAATTGCATGGCGAAAACACATCTTTTTAAGACCGGAAAAATCCATACGTTGTTTTATCGGTATGTAATATAACACACTTTCGCCGCTAAGTCAATAACGGCTGAAACATAATATATATGCCGAGAGAGAATGATGCTCTGCTCAAGGGCTTTTATTCGTCATCCTCCGAATAGTAATCGTCCTCCTCCAGCTCCTCCTCATCAAAGTTCCAGACATCATAGCTGCCGTTTCTGACCAAATCCTTTTGCCAATCCTCCAAGCAATGAGAATTCATTTCCGCTTCAAGCTTTTCATCGTAGGAGTTATCTTTTTCATCGGAACAATCCGTCATCAGCTCATCAAAAACCATAAGGTCCGCAATCCCGGTCATAAGCCCTTCTCTGTTCTCGCTTAATTCGCAGGCTTCGGGAACAACCGTATCGGATTCGGCGATTTCTTCGCTTAATGTGCGCTTTATTTTTTGCCTTAGCTCAAAGGAAACGGCAAATAAGCTACTAAGACGACGCAGCAGTATTTCCTCCGATAAATTCCCCAAGCGGATTTTTTCGTAATCTTGCACGTTTAGGCCGTACAGCCTTGAATAGCGTTTAAACTCCTTAACAGTCGAAGACGGAAAATGCTGCTTATTTTTTTCTAAATAACATTCCGCATTTTTAATCATTGTTTTACAGCCTTTTATCTGCCGGTTTATCTCCGCAATAATTTTTTGCTTGTTTTCGCCGCATTTCACCTTATACAAAAGTGCATATATGTGCTTACAGTTTTGCTTTCTCTCCGTATAATAGGGGCATGTGCAGCTCATACTTACTATTTTGTTGTTGTCTCCGAATGAAAGCTCAACGTTATAGTCGGCGGTACCTTTTACAATACAGGAATAATGAGCCACCGTTTTTTTAAGGTCTCTGATTTTGCCGTCGGAGCAATATGATTCTCCGCGTTCTCGTATCAATGGGCGGAACAGGCCGTCATAAATCCTCTTATCAAATAAGCCTAAATTCTCCCTGCTCACTTCCGCCGGAGCTGTTGAAGTCTCTTCGATATTTAATTCGGTATCGACAAACGGGACGTCGGTAATGTCCTTTTCGGCTTTCTTTCTCCTGTGCTTTTTGACAGCATCCCCCACAGCCCTTACGATTGCCGCCGTTATCAGGCACAACAGCTCAAAAGCCCATTTTAATATGTAATATGCGGCCACTCCGAGAATCAGCAATACCATCACTATAAAATTCCCGGTCATTGCAATGTTTTTCTTCTTCATATCTGTATTCACAATCTCACAATCGGCAAGTACCGTATGATATTATACTACTCTCAAACTATTACTTCGACAATTCTGAATGCTTGCTTGTTTCAGTACCTTATGAAATTACACTACTCTCAAACGTTATCATATTTAATCACCTTAATTATTTTGTTTCAGTACCTTATGAAATTACACTACTCTCAAACCTTAGCAGTCACAAAAGGCAATATATAGCTGTTTCAGTACCTTATGAAATTACACTACTCTCAAACAGTATTTAACTGTGTAAATACAGCGGCGAGTTTCAGTACCTTATGAAATTACACTACTCTCAAACAACAAGGAAGGGTTTATGTGATGCAATTGACAGTTTCAGTACCTTATGAAATTACACTACTCTCAAACTAAGACGAAGCCTCCCGACCCAAAATTTTGTTTCAGTACCTTATGAAATTACACTACTCTCAAACGGCTTGTCTATGGGTCACATTTTCGGTAATGTTTCAGTACCTTATGAAATTACACTACTCTCAAACTTATATCACACGTTCTAAAAATAGCTTTAGGTTTCAGTACCTTATGAAATTACACTACTCTCAAACTATAAGACAAGATTTGCAAAAAAAGTAAAAAGTTTCAGTACCTTATGAAATTACACTACTCTCAAACGTCATAATCGTTGAATATTCGTATATCTTTGTTTCAGTACCTTATGAAATTACACTACTCTCAAACGACAGATACGAGCAAGAGGGGGTTGCTTGCGTTTCAGTACCTTATGATTAGCGCCTATTAGGAAAACACACTGTCAAAGGGGTTCGTAGCGGGGGTTAGCCCGCTACTGCGGTATCTTCCGTAGTGTTGATTTCAATGTA
>ENA-OOXT01000099-OOXT01000099.1-human-gut-metagenome-genome-assembly--contig:-NODE-99-length-63682-cov-12.249737_pt1 | contig 63682 bp, 58 predicted proteins | sample MGYA00241590_ERZ501349 | MGnify/ENA primary metagenome ERZ501349 (study PRJEB25962, sample SAMEA2042838) | human gut metagenome | biome: human gut; feature: human-associated habitat; material: faeces...
TCCTTATTTGCAGGGATAAGACTTCTAAAATATTCAGTGATAACTCTATGGCATTCTTTTGGCTGTGATTCATCAAAATTTATCTTTTCCTTATGAAAATAATTTGTCACAGCTGGTAGTTCACTAAATCTTTTGATAAAAGAAGAGGCTATGAAAAATATGAAATCTGTTTTTGGAAAGCTAATCAACTTAACAAATATATCATCAGCAATTTGCTTAAATCCATATTGGTCCAAAAGTACAAATTTTGCACTATTCTTATCTTCCAAATTTTGGAGTAACTTCGTGCTTTTTATTAGTGCCGTGAAATCTGCACTTTTGAAAAAAATATGTCTATTAAGGGGACATTTAAAGAAACATCCCTTTTGACAATTCTGCATATAATTAGATATATTGGATTCAAGTTCTTCCTCTTTATGAGTTAATAATTCATTAAATCCAAAATATACTTGTGTCGCATTTTGTTTTGACAAGAAAGTGCAGTGTTGCTTGTTTTCTCCTTTTGCTTCTTGTAATAAGATTAGCGGTGAGCCATAGTTGCCCTTTGCATCCATACCACTTCCTGCAAACATATCATAAATAAGTACGTTTGTTATATATTTATTATGAATGAATACAGGATACCATTCACGAAAGCATTCTTGGAATATTTCCAATTTTAGTTGTGTCTCTTCCGTAAATTCCTTTTTATTTATATCTTTTGCCATAATCTCGAATTTTATAAATTAAACAAATCAGATTTATTTGAATACTGAGCGTCATATCTTGTAGTAGGAGCATACTCTTTCTTTGAGGAATGTATGTTTGAAGAATCCATTTCATTAGGCACATCAATATCTATCATAGCATATATATCCGTTGTGCTGACATTTTTATATATACCAATAGGTAAGTCCTCTACAGATTTTATGAGCTGAATGCTTTTTATACGGAAGAGATGCTGACCGACATCTTTACGAGTATGGAACAGCACATATCCAATGGATTGCAAATTCTCTGCAATTTCTATGCCATCTCTTGTATATTTGATGCCGACAGCAAGTTTTCCCGTGGACAGGAACTTTTGTTTCTTACTTTCGTAGTTCTCCATCATCACCATCAATACACCATCTTTTGTTGCATCGGCTACTGGTGAGTATCCTTCGGATATAGGCTTTTGCAGAACCTTGTCTGGTTGTTCACCAAGTTTGCAATCTGCAACGAAAAAACATTTCTTTAACTCATTCAGCAATCGTTCATTCTCAGCTTTGTTATTATCATTTTCTATATCTAATGCTAAAGAATATACTCCGTCTTCAGTAAATGGAGTATAAACCTTGCCAAGCAGCTCTTTGAAATGCTTTTTAATGTACTCTTCTCCATTTACATCAGGATGAGCTTTCATCACATAAAAATCATAGTCCTTTTGTAGCCATTCTTGTATTTCTGAGCGGAAACGCTCACGGATTTTTTGCTTCCATTGTTCCTTTTGACCTGCGTTGTTTCGGGCATAGAGCGAAAGGACAAAGAGAAAGTTCACGTCATAATGGAACAGTAACAATGTGTCACGGTCAAACAAGCGATTGTTGAATTGCACTTGCTTATGGCGGTTCTTCTTACGGTCTGTCTTTTCGATACCATCATTTGTGTAATTAAAGCCTTCGTCCATTTTTGCAGATACAAAAAAGTTCGGAATGATATTGTACCCTTCCGTCACATCATCACGGAGTCGAATGCCCGACTCAGTAGTTTTTCCACTATTGAAAATGTCAAGATTCCATTGTATTACATTTCTTGCATAGGTATATTGCTTATAGATGGATTCCGAACCGAGTTCATGCCCCATCTTATAGTACTTGCTGTCACCAATGTAATAAGTCCGCTTATTCTCATTCTCAATCAGACTCTTGGCGGTAAAGAGGTGGTCAACAATCTTTCCATCTTCCTGTTTCTTTTCCATTCCATCTGGCAAAGGATTGTCGCCAATCAACTCGTCAATAATCGCCTCAAATACAATATAGAAATTCTTGATCAACAGATACTCTTTCTGCTCAGTCATTATGAATACTTGCCTTGCTTCATCAAAGAATGCGTAGCACAAGTGCCATAATTGTAAAGCCTTGTCAGAGAAATATTTGTATTTGATTTGGCGTAAACGTGTTTTGCCAAAGCCATTCAAATAGGTCTCGAATCGCTTTCCAGTTATCAACTGAAACTGACAACATATTTCTATAGGGAAGCCATAAGTATCCCCAATGTAATTCAAAATAGAGAAGAATATAACAAGCAACTCTTCGTCAAAGTTGATTTGGCGTTTCTTGTTGACAGGGTTCAAATAGATAGGTCTCCCATCTTGCACGATAGCTGTTTGCGTACCAATAGTACGAGTCCAATTGATTTTATTCAAACCACTATGCAAGTTCTTTACAATGAAGAAAAAGAAACTTTGGTTGTCACGGTTAAACTGCAACAACGACAGAAGAATATCAAGGTAAGTATTGCTCAGTCTGCGTTGACCATTACCCACTTGTGCAATTTGCGAATGATATACAATACTAGTGTCATTTCGCTTGTCGTTCTTGTAAACGACAATGGCACGATAAATCCACACGGCAAACTTATAGATAAAGTTTTTCTCTATTGCATCAAGTGGATTATTTTCGTCCAAGTTGATAATGGTTTCTGGGGTGTATTTCCCAAACACAAGCTCTTCGCCATTCACATCTTTGAGCAATACCTTGGGAAGAATAAACACACAGTCCTTCAGTAGAGTATTGTAGAAATACCCTACATAATGGACTGATACTTTACCTTCGACATTCTCCAAAGCATCAATGCCATGAAGAATGTCTTTGATGTCTGCTACGTTGTATTGATATTCTTCTATTAGTATGCGCATTATTTAACTATTTTCTTAATTGTTATTCCCCATCCCTTTTCATTAACCAAGTTCATTAGGGTATCTGCTTTACCATTGCTACCATATCCATTATGAGCAATATAAAGAAGACTTCCAGAACATTCGATAGCATCCGAACGTTTGCTGTTATCAGTTCGTGCATCATATTGTTCCTTTGATTCTATGAAATGAGGAACAATATTACCTAAAGAAGACCAAGTATTGTAAACTTCTTGTGCTGTAATACTAGGATTTAATTTAATGTACTCTTTTATACATTCTATAGCCAACTTGTTTTTTCCGCATTCCACACCATCGTTCACTGTAAACTTGTCGTGATTTCTGCTACTTGACTCGACTGTGTTTCCGTCTTCGTCTTCTATTATTTCATTTTCATCTTCAATAGCTTTAATTGGTTCTATTTTGAGATTTTTCAAGAACAACTCCACTTTTCCCTCTACGATTTCAGACATCAGTCCTTCAGAAGTATAGAATTTTTCAAAAGACAACTTGCTTCCATCCACATCATTGAAAATGGCATCTACAAATTCATAGTCCTTGAAAACATCATTCCAAAGATAGAAGATTACCTTACCGACAAAAGCCTTTGCTGATATAATTCCATTCTGTGCTTTGCAGAAGAAGTAGCCAAGTTTCTTGTCCTCTGAATTGGTTGTAGAGCCAATCTTCTCATTTATCTTTTCAAGGAACTGCCACCAATCATAGTTATTTCCATCAACCCCTATCACCCAATGCTTCTCTGCATTAGATATAGGCATGTAAGTCCAATCCCAACGACGCTTGAAGGCAGAGTCTATCGGGAATAGGCTCTGGTCGCTTGTATTCATGGTTGCCCATATATAAAGGTTGTTAGGCAAGAGCAGAATGTCACCATTCAACACTTGTGACACAATATCCTTACCTTCATATATAGCGTTTATCTTGTCACTTTGCTCAATAGCCAATCCCGCGAATGCTTTTTGAAGTTGTCGCTTCATATCGGCATCAGCCTTTATTGGATAATCAGAAAATCCATAATCATTACGGTCGAGAAGCTGGAACAAGTCACCAAAGATTTGAGCGCAGTTACCTCTGTTGATTTCTTCTATAACAAGGTACTGTTTATCGTCCTTGTCGTATTTCTTCCAAGCATTGACGTATGCTTGCAGGAATGATTGTGCCACAAACTCATAGACGATTTGTTCCTTATGTAATACCGTAGAACCAATTTTCATAGGTTGACCAAGCTCATCACAAATCGGCAACAAAGCTGTGGTGGGCTTATAGGCACCAACAAAAGAAGAATAATCAGTATCTGGATGGAAAGTTATGCGAATAACATCTTCTTCCTTTGTTTCTTCTTTTATTGTATGTGATTTTCCTGTACCAGGAGCACCATAAAAGATTTGTTGTAAAACACCTTTTTGACTATTTGATTTGTCTGTGCTTGCCTGTACGGATACATTTGGGGCAAGGGAAGTAAACATTTTTATAAAGTTCTCATATAAAGGTCTTGGAATAAAATATAAATAATATTCTCCCAAGTTAGATTTATATACACCGAAATAATCTTCGCTGTTATTTTCTACAGTAAGCTGCAAATCTTTAATAAAGAAATCTTTAATTTGAGATCTTCCATTCTCCCCATTAACATAAGCCTTTCTATCCCCACGAGTTGAAACTTCAGAAAGCTTCAACTCTATATTTTTATTAGTATATTTCTCATACTCGTTGCATAAGGACTTGAATGTTAGATTTATAACGACTTCTGTGTCATCTCTGTTAAATTCAAAAAAATCGTCACACCAACTTCTTCCTAATTCAAATTGTTTTCCACCATTATCAACTAAATCATTAGCTCTAAAACGTTGTATTTTTAAAGAATTTGTAGCCATAATCACAATATTTTGCCCCATTGCTCTGCCACAGCTTTTGCAAAACCTGGGAATGTTTTACTTCTAAGTCTTCTTCTTTCTTCTGTCGAAATTTTAGTGTTGAAAGAATCTGAGTACCACTTGGGTAAGGAGCGCCCACTTGACAGGACTACTCGTTCACCAGGATCAACCATGTCTGTTGGCACCAATGGAGGAAGATTGTGTAACCATAGACAGGTTTTCTTTGAAGCGGAATCTCCAAACCAAAAAGGTTGAACAATTTGGTCTGGTTTACGATAAACCGTATTCATGCAACCTACAGGGTTTTCTATAGCCCAACGTTTTATATTCGTTTTTGTAAATTGCATAAAGAACTCTTCAGCTTCAGCCTTCATCTTTCTTCTGCCTAAATGATGTGGATGTTCTCTTCTTTGTTCTATAGGCAAACCAGCATCGTCTGGATGATATAGCCATCGAGCACCACTTACAGATAAATATGTACATGGTGGATGGGCAATCATTAAGTCCCACTCTTCACCATCTGGCAGAAAATATTCTTCTCCATTTTCTAATTTACCACCATGATTTGGAATCACCTGTAAAACATCTTGCATAAAATGCCATTCAGGATGTCCTCCGCTACATTCCAAAATGTCACAACTATATGCATTGTGTCCTTTTTCTCTGAAAGCTTTACATATTGCTTGGCTTTCTTCACATGCTATTAATATATTTGCCATTATTGACTAATTATCTTATATATTGATTCTGCTATTGCTTTTGCAAAATTGACAGGCACAGCATTACCTATCATCTTGTAGCAATATGCCTTATTCCCTATGAACTCAAAGTCTTTTGGGAAAGACATTAGCAATGCAGCCTCTCGTATTGTTATAAATCTTGCTTGCTCAATATCTGGGTGGATAAACATAAATCCATCTTTTTGCAAATGAGCTACCACTGTTGGAGAAGGTTTATCCCATTCCAAATTTCTATATTTCCTATACAAGGTTTTTTTCCCTGTAACTTTCTCATAGAAGTCTATGGCTTCTTTTTGAGAACATTTATTCATGCCATTTGCAATCCATTCTCTAAAGACATTAATATCCCGAGAGCTACAATGTCGTGGCATATGGAATTTGTCTGATTCGTCTGTGGCATAATGTGAAACATTTTTCCCTTTAATCTTTTCAATTTTATTCATAGGGAAAATAGGTGGTAGATTCCCTATAGCGTCTCTTACCGTATAATGCTTTGAATCTTTATTATTTGATAGTGCATTATAGAAACTTTCTATAGAGAAACCAGAATCATTTTTCACTCCACACAATATAACCCTTTCTCTGTTTTGCGGCACCGAGAAATCATATGCATTATAAACTGCCTCTTTGAATTTGTTCGGACTTAAAATTGTATATCCAATATCAGTAACCGCTTGGTAAATACGCTCAACAACAGGCTTTCCCCCTGGTCTTGCACTTAACATCCCTGTGACATTCTCAAAAATAAATGCTTTCGGTTTAATTTCATCCACAACCTTGACAAAACTTTCAAACAAATAATTTCTATAGTCATCTTGCATGGAATTTTTGTCTGTTGCTCGCCCATGGATAGAATATGCTTGGCAAGGAGGACCACCTATTATTAAATCGACAGTTTCTCCATTAAGCATAAATTTCAGCCCCTTTTGGGCTTCCTCTGAATTATTCTTTGCATATAGTTTTATGGATTCTTGTGACCAATTTCCATAAAGTAATTCATCCGTCCTTTGAATGTCAAAAAAAACAACTCTCTTTTGTGCTTGCTCCAAAGTTTCATTCCATTTTTTGACAAGACGATTCCTTAGAGTCTGCACCATAGGAAGTTCCCATTCTACGTGAGCTAATCCCCTAAAATGTCCAGACTCCATAAAACCTTCAGACAAACCACCGCAGCCTGCAAATAAGTCAATAAATGTATATTGTTTTTTCTTTACCATTGTTATTTTTCAGCCCAATCTTTTAAATTATCTCTCACCACCGACAAAAAGTTCATTTCATAAGCGACATCTTCTTGTGAGAAGTTTTCCGAGAGGGTTGAAATAACCTCATTAATTTTATTTATCTGCTCAAAGAGCAATTCTTTCTTATTCTGTTCCATCATTTTTAAATTCTTCGAACCGCACTAAGTCGGTCAGTTCAACATTTAACACTTTTGCAGTCATCATCAGACTTGCCAAGTCTGGCTGACTTGAATTGGTACACCATTTTGATATGGTTGTTTGGTCTTTGCCTAACTGTCCAGCCAACCATTTATTCGTCCGTTGCTTTTCTGCAAGAACTACTTTTAGCCTATTTAAATTTTTACTTGCCATATAGTACTCATTTCTCTTGGTAAAGATACGTAATTTTCCTGTATAAAGAAAATTCAAATAAGATTTATAGGTTATTCGCAATAAAATGAATTATATTCTATTATTAAGCGCATATTCCGACTTGATAAAGGTAATGAATTTCGGCCAGATATGAGAAAGAAGTGTGCTTTTTTTAATCATAATTGATTTAAAGGCGGGTTTGTTGTTTTTATTTCTTTTGAAATTGGGGTATATTCAATAAAAATATCTAAATTTGGGGGACTTAAAAAATTTGAGAACGAATAATTTTATAGGGATATGGAAGAGAACGAACTTCAGCGCGCGTTGCCTGTCGGCACTATTCTGAAAAGTCCGAAGTTTGATTATCGGATTGAGGCTGTGCTTGGTCAGGGCGGTTTTGGAATAACATATAAGGTGTCGACAACGGTGATGTTCGACAAGGTGCCTATTTTTACATATTTCACCATAAAGGAGCATTTCATGAAGGATGCTTGCGAGCGCGACGCTTCGGGCGGTGTGGGCTATTCCAAGCCTTTGCAGTCGCGTGTGGAGGAGAGCCGTGGCGATTTTCTTGCGGAGGCTCGCCGGCTGAATGAGATCAGCGGCAAGAATCCTAATGTGGTGCCTGTGAGCGAGGTGTTTGAGGCGAACAATACGGTTTATTATGTGATGGAGTATCTCAACGGGGGTACGCTGCGCGATTTGGTTAAGGCCAACGGTGCGCTGTCGGAGCAGGCTGCGCTCGACATTGAGCTGCCTGTGGCTAAGGCGGTTGCGTTTTTGCATTCTCACCACATCAATCATCTCGACATAAAGCCTGAGAATATTATGTTCCGTGTGGACTATCATACTGGTCAGCGTATGCCTGTGCTGATTGATTTTGGTCTTGCCAAGCATTTTGACGACAAGGGCAAACCTACGTCGACTATCCGTGTGCAGGGCTGCAGCGATGGTTTTGCTCCGGTGGAGCAGTACAGCGGTTTGCAGACGTTTTCTCCGCAGGCCGATGTTTATGCTCTTGGTGCGGTGCTCTACTATATGCTTGTTGGCAGGGTGCCTATCATTGCTACTGAGATGCAGCGCGACACGGTAGAGAAGGCTTTGCCTCCGACGGTGAGCGATGCTGTGCGTTTTGCGATAAGCCGTGCGATGGCTTACAATAAGTATGACAGGACGGCTACGGTCGATGATTTTGTGCAGGAGATTTGTCCGACGGCTCAACCGGAGATTGTTCCGGAGCCTGCACCTGTCCCGGAACCTGCTCCTGCGCCTTCTCCCGCTCCGAATGTGGGAGGGGATGATGTGCGTGCCACTCGTGTGATAGGCGAGGGTGGCCGTCGCCGCGGCAAGTTTCCTACGTGGCTGATTGTTGTGCTGGCGGTGGTTGTGGTTGGCGGCATCGGAGCCGGAGTGTGGTCGATGATGGGCGGTTCCAAGCCGTCGACGTCAAGCGATGGTGATGGCTCTGATGTGCTTGCGCGGTATGAGAAGAAGTGCATTGCATGCGACAGTTTGATAAACAATGGCGACAATGCTGAATATGAGCCGTTGCTCAAGGCGAAAACGTTGCTCGACGATATCCGTGTAGTGGAGAAGAGCGATGAGGCAGAGCAGAGTGGCGAGGTGCTTGACAAGAGCAAGGGTTTACAGGAGCGTCTCGATGTGAAACTGAAGGCGGCGAGCCGTTCGTGGGAACAGGCTGGCGACGCTCAGCTGGAGATTCCCGACTATACCCAGGCTTGCCAGTATTATGAAATTGCCAACAAGCTTGCTCCGTCTGACACGTTGCGGTATAAGATTGACATGTGTGTCGGCCGTTGACAATCGGCTGTGAGATAAATAAACGCGCAGCGGAAAACGATACGCTTTCCGCTGCGCGTTTATTTATGTGGTAATGACTCAGTGTTCCAGATACCATTTATAGAGCGCCGGGATGCCGTCTTCCAGCTCCACTTTGTGGCGCCATCCGAGGGCGTGCAGTTTGCTCACGTCGGTGAGTTTCCGCATTGTTCCGTCGGGCTTTGACGAGTCCCAGTGGATTTCGCCTTTGAATCCTACGGCGTTTTTCACCATCTCAGCCACTTGTGCTATGGTAGCCTCTCTGCCGCTTCCGATGTTGATGTGGCAGTTGCGCACTTCCGGATTGTCGCCTTTCAGCTGGTCGAAATCGATGTGTTCCATCACGTAGACCGAAGCGTCGGCCATATCCTCGCTCCAAAGGAACTCGCGGATAGGCCGTCCGGAACCCCAGAGGTTGAGCGAGCCGTTGAGTATGCCGTATTTGTCGAGCATCGCGTTGATGGCTTCATCTGCCGCCTTGCCGTCGACATCGCCTACCGGACGGCGGTCAAGGTCGCGGCGAATGCCTTCGCGGTCGCCTTCCATGCGCAGGCGCGCCAGATGGAGTTTGCGTATCATTGCCGGCAGCACGTGGCTGCTTACGAGGTCGAAATTGTCGTTAGGACCGTATAGGTTGGTAGGCATCACGGCGATGTAGTTTGTGCCGTATTGCAGGTTGAAACTCTCACACATCTTCAGTCCGGCGATTTTTGCGAGTGCGTAAGGCTCGTTTGTCCATTCGAGCGGAGATGTCAGCAACGCGTTCTCGGGGATTGGTTGAGGAGCTTCGCGGGGATAGATGCACGTGCTTCCGAGAAACAGTAGTTTCTTGACGTTGTGCCGGAAACTTTCGCCGATTACGTTCTGCTGTATCTGCAGGTTGCGCCAGATGAAGTCGGCGCGATAGATGCTGTTAGCCATGATTCCGCCCACGAAAGCCGCGGCAAGAATCACATAGTCGGGCTTTTCGGCGTCGAAAAATTCGCGCACCGCCACTCCATCGAGCAGGTCGAGCTCGGCATGCGTGCGTCCCACAAGGTTTGTATAGCCTTTCTGCTGGAGGTTTTTCCAGATAGCCGAGCCTACGAGTCCGCGGTGTCCGGCAACATATATTTTAGCGTCTTTTTCCATTTTTCTGTCTGCTAAATCATTCGTTCGGATTCGGAGCCATGTTCGCGAATCATAGCCATATCATGGTCCACCATAATGTGTACGAGTTGTTCAAACGACGTCTTGCGGGGATTCCAACCTAATTTTGTGCGGGCTTTTGTAGGGTCGCCGAGCAGCTGCTCCACCTCGCAAGGACGGAAATATTTAGGATCCACCTCGACGAGCACACGTCCGGTGGCAATGTCGATGCCTTTTTCATCCACACCTTCGCCTTCCCAGCGCAGAGTGATTCCGGCGCGGGCGAAAGCATGCTCAGTAAACTCGCGTACGGAGTGGAATTCGCCAGTGGCAATGACAAAGTCATCAGGTTCGTCCTGCTGAAGAATCAGCCACATGCACTCCACATAGTCGCGGGCATAGCCCCAGTCGCGACGGGCGTTGAGGTTGCCGAGATACAGCTTGTCCTGAAGTCCTGCAGAGATGCGTGCCACGGCAAGCGTGATTTTGCGCGTCACGAATGTTTCGCCTCGCCGCTCGCTCTCGTGGTTGAAGAGAATTCCGTTTACGGCATACATGCCGTAACTCTCGCGATAGTTCTTGGTTATCCAGTAGCCATAAAGTTTGGCGCATCCGTAAGGGCTGCGCGGGTAGAACGGAGTGGTTTCGCGCTGAGGCACTTCCTGCACCTGTCCAAACAGCTCCGACGTGCTGGCTTGATAAATGCGGGTTTTTTTGTCGAGCCCGAGCATTCTTACCGCCTCAAGCAGGCGCAGAGTGCCGATGGCGTCGGTGTCGGCAGTGTATTCCGGCACTTCAAACGACACTTTCACATGGCTTTGTGCCGCAAGGTTGTAGATTTCATCAGGCTGCAACTCCTGAATGATGCGGATCAGCGAACTTGAATCGGTCATGTCGCCGTAGTGCAGGTTGATGAGCCGGCGGCGCTTCATGTCGCGCACCCATTCGTCGAAATAAAGGTGCTCGATGCGACCGGTGTTGAAAGAAGAACTGCGGCGGATTATGCCGTGCACGTCGTATCCCTTATCAAGCAGAAATTCAGCCAGAAACGAACCGTCCTGACCGGTGATGCCTGTGATCAATGCTACTTTTTGCTTTTCAGCCATAGTTTTTTTATGATGATTTTTTGATTAGCTATTTGTTGAAAAACTCTTTGATTTTGTCTGCCACATAGCGCAGCTCCTCTTCTTTAAGTCCGGAACCGCTCGGCAGGCATAGACCTCTGTCAAACAGCGTCTCGCACGTTGTGTCGCCATAGTAGGGCGCGTCGGCGAAAACGGGCTGCATGTGCATAGGCCGCCACAGACGGCGCGTTTCCACACCGGCGTCGAGCATGAACTGCCGCAGAGATTCCGGGTCTTTTCCGGTTTTTGGGTCGATTAAGACCGTCGACAGCCAGAAGTTGGAATTGAAGTCGGTGGAAGGATTTTGCTGAACGCTCAAGCCGTCGATTTCAGCCAATTCTTTTGTGTAGAAATCATGGATTGCGCGGCGCAGTTCCACGTGAGGCTGCAGCACGTCCATCTGTCCGCAGCCAATTCCGGCGCTCACGTTGCTCAGTCGGTAATTGTAGCCGATTGTCTCGTGGTAGTAGTACGGCCGCTGCTCGCGGGCTTGTGTGGCATAGAATTTCACGCGGTCGGCTTCCTCTTTGGAGTGGCACACCAAAGCACCGCCGCCCGATGTGGTGATAATTTTGTTTCCGTTGAAACTCAAGCATCCGTAGTTGCCGAGAGTTCCGCATTTCTTGCCTTTGTATTCCGAACCGAGAGCCTCGGCGGAGTCTTCTACGATAGGAATGCCGTATTTGTCGGCTATTGCGCGGATTTCATCCATCTTAGCCGGCATGCCATAGAGATAAACGGGGATTATTGCTTTTGGATAATGTCCAGTCTGCTTCTTGCGGTCTATAATCGCTTCTTCCAGCGCGTCAGGCGACATGTTCCATGTGTCGGGCTCGCTGTCGACAAACACAGGGTCGGCGCCCTGGTATTTTATTGGGTTGGCGCTTGCGGCGAATGTGAATGATTGGCAAATCACCTCATCTCCAGAGCCAACGCCGAGGGCAACCAATGCAAGATGGATGGCAGCTGTGCCTGCGCTGAGAGCCACAACGTTTGGCGCGCCGAGATATTTCTCAAGTCTATGTTCGAATTCATCAACATTTGGACCAAGAGGAACAATCCATTCTGATTCGAAGGCTTTCTCCACCCAGTCGCGTTCAGTACCTCCCATGTGGACGTACGAAAGTAAAATACGAGGTTTCATAATTTTTGATTTTTCAATGCAAAATTAATGAAAAATCATACAAGTTGGACAAAAAAGAGAAAAGGCTTTCAAAATAAAGGGTCAATAAACCGAAATTCAGCATTTTAAAGCCCTCATGGCATTGAGCACGGCGATAACCGTCACTCCGACATCGGCAAACACAGCCATCCACATTGTGCCGAGTCCGAAAACGGCGAGAATAAGGATGGCGGCTTTGACACCGATTGCAAACCACACGTTCTGGCGGGCGATGGCTATGGTGCGTCTGGCGATGGCGATGGCGATGGCTATTTTCGACGGTTTGTCGTCCATAAGCACCACGTCGGCAGCGTCTATCGCCACGTCGCTGCCAAGCGCGCCCATGGCAATGCCCACATCGGCGCGTTTAAGCACCGGCGCATCGTTGATGCCGTCGCCCACAAATGCCAGATTCTTTCCCGCAGGCTTTTCGTTGAGCAGCCGCTCAACGTGTGCCACTTTGTCTGATGGAAGAAGTTCGGAATGATATTCGTCGATGCCCACTTTCTCAGCCACATCTTTTGCCGTGTCCTCGCGGTCTCCGGTCAGCATCACTGTGCGTTCCACTCCAGCCCGTTTCAGCGAGGTCACAGCCTCTGCGCTGTCGGCTTTTATTTGGTCGTTGATTACGATGTGTCCGGCATATCGCCCGTCGACAGCCACATGAACGATTGTGCCGGGAAGATGGCAGTCGTGCCACTCCATATTGATGTCGTCCATCATCTTGCTGTTGCCCACGCACACCGTGTGCCCGTCTACGGTGGCCTTCACGCCACGTCCGGCAATTTCTTCAACGTCGGTCACCGCGCATCCGTCGCTTGCCTCTTTAGGGAACGCGTTGCGCAGAGCCGCGCCGATGGGGTGGGTGGAAAAGTGTTCCACATGGGCGGCGAGATGCAGCAGCTCTTTCTCGTTGTAGTCGGAAGGATGCACAGCCTCGACGGCAAATTCGCCACGTGTCAGCGTGCCTGTCTTGTCAAACACCACTGTTCCCAGCCGCGACAATGTGTCGATGTAGTTGCTGCCTTTTATCAGTATGCCTTTGCGCGACGCTCCGCCGAGTCCGCCGAAAAATGTCAGTGGCACGCTTATTACCAATGCGCATGGACACGACACCACCAAGAATATCAACGCCCGGTGAAGCCATGTGGTGAACGAGTCGATGAAAGCCGCTGATGAAAGCAATGGCGGCAGAAAGGCGAGAATCAGGGCGGCGATGACAACGATAGGGGTGTAGACGCGTGCGAATTTGGTTATGAACGATTCGCTGCGCGACTTGCTCTCGTTGGCATTTTCCACAAGGTCTATGATTTTTGCGACGGTGCTTTCGCCGAAAGTCTTTGTCGTCTTGACGCGCAGCAACCCGGAGAGATTGATGCATCCTGATGAAATATCGTCGCCTTTGCTGATTTCGCGTGGCATGCTTTCGCCAGTCAGCGCCACGGTGTTGAGCGATGATGTGCCAGAAACCACAATGCCGTCGAGCGGCACTTTCTCTCCCGGCTTGACAATGATTGTTTCGCCCACAGCCACCTCCTCCGGAGCTACCGTCATCTCGTCTCCGTTGCGTTCCACATGGGCGGTGTCGGGGCGTATTTCCATCAGGTGGGAGATGCTGTCGCGGCTTCTTCCTTCGGCATATTCCTCAAAAAGTTCACCTATTTGGAAAAACAACATGACAAACACAGCCTCGGCGAATTCGGTGTCGGCGCCTGGCATAAATCCGATGCACAGGGCACCGATGGTGGCTATGGTCATCAAAAAGTCTTCGTTGAAGACGTCGCCGGCGACGATGCCTTCGGCGGCTTCTTTCAATGTGTCGTGTCCTACGAGAAGATAGGGCACAAGATATATCAACAGCAGCTGCCATAGTGGCAGACTGCAGTAGTGTTCAATCAAAGCGGCTCCCGAGAGCAGGATGGTTGTCGCTGCGATGATGGCGATTTTGCTTTTCAGGCTGTCGTGCCCGTTGTGTACATGTTCCATAAATCTACGTTTTATCCTTTTGTCGGTGCAAATTTATGGTAAAATTGTTGCAACTTGGTTGCAACGTTTCTATATGTGCATCAAGTCGCGGTAGATGTCGAGCGCAGCCTCCACTTGTTTTACGTCGACCTCGCAGCCCGTCTCGGCGTTGCCTACGTTGTGGAGAAGCGTGAAGTTGAGTTCGCCGTGCTCGCTTTTCTTGTCGTGGCGCATAAATTCGATGAGCTCTGGATAGTCGTCGCACGTGATGTGGAATGCACCATAGTGGCGGCACACGTAGTCGGCAAGACGATAGAGTTCGGCTGATGGAAATCCCTTTTCGGTGTGCGACAGCACAGCCTCCACAACCATGCCCCAAGCCACGGCATATCCGTGGGGCACAGGCGAATTGCGTTTCAAGGCGAGGCTCTCGAAAGCGTGTCCTGCAGTGTGTCCGAGGTTGAGGGCGCGGCGCAGTCCTTGCTCAAACGGATCCTGCTCCACAATCCGGCGTTTCACGTTGACCGATTCCTCGACGAGGCGCAGCAAGCCGTTGCCTGCCACATTGTCAAAATCGTAGTCGAGCAATTTGTTGTAGACCGCTTCTCCGTCGAGCAGCCCGTGCTTCAACATCTCGGCATAGCCTGACTTCAGTTCGCGTTCGGGCAGGGTGCTGAAAAAAACAGTGGAGATTATCACAGTCTCTGCCTCCTTAAACACTCCGATTTCATTTTTCAGACCGTTGAAATTCACGCCCGTCTTTCCTCCCACAGCCGCGTCGACGGCGCTGAGCAGCGTTGTCGGGATGTTGATGAAGCGGATGCCACGTTTGAATGTGGCGGCGGCAAAGCCACCGAGGTCGGTCACTACGCCTCCTCCGATGTTGACAAGCAGAGATTTGCGGGTGGCGCCACCTTTCTGCAGCGCATTCCAAACGGCTTGTGCGCTGTCAAGGTTTTTGTTGATGTCGCCAGCTGGGATGACAATTTTCTGCCATTCAGAATGGAGGCGGAAAGAAGCGAGACTCTCGCGCTCCACATTCTCGTCGGTCAGAACAAACACGTTGCGTGGCGACAGTTGCTCGACGGCTTTGTTCAAGGCCTCGCCGACAGAGTTTGTGAAAATAACGTTCTGATGTTTCATAACTGTTGCTTTCTGAGGTTGATGATAGATGGCAGAGCGTCGGCAAACGCTTCCATGGTTGGATATACGATGTCGGCACCGTTTTCAAGCATGATGTCTTCCGGAATAGGTCCGGTGGTGATGCCGATGGTGAAGCATTTTGCCGCACTTCCGGCCTTCACGCCGAGAGGCGCGTTCTCAATCACGATCGACTGCCATGGCTGCACTCCAGCTTTGTCCATTCCCATAAGGTATGGTTCTGGGTCTGGTTTGCCGTGACGCACGTCGTGGGCGGTCACCTTCAGCGGTGCGGAGAAAATGCCTGGATAGTCGGCGTTCAGACGGTCGAGCAGGGTGGCTTGTCCGGAGCCCGTGACAAGCACGCGGGCGATGTCGGCATCGCGCAGCGTGTTGAGCATCCGTGCAGTGCCCTGTATCTGACCCACCTTGCCCAGAGCCGTGAAATATTCGGCTTTCTTTGCATATATCGCCTTGCATTCATCATCGCTGACGTTGTCGCGGTTGCATTCGCGCTCTTCCATAAGTCGGATTATCGCCGCTCCGGTCATACCTTCATACAGGAAAAACTCATTGTCGGCATAGTGCCATCCTCTTTCCGCGGCAAGGCGTTTCCATGCGCGCGAGTGGTTGGGCATTGAGTCGTAGAGTACACCGTCCATGTCGATCAGGGCGGTGCTTATCGGCGTGGCGGAAAAGCCAGTGCGTTTTAGGTAGTCGGCGTATGCAGTTTCTTCTCTTGTCATGATTGTTTGTCAGTTTTTAGGCTTGACCGCCTCTTTTTCGCGTATCGCTGCAGAGCTGCGCGTTGAGCGGCGTTTCTTGCCTTTTTTATCTTTTGTTTTCTTGTCGGTCTTTGATGGTTGAGCCACCGCTGTCGTGTCGGGAGCCTCAATCAGCCCGTTGGCAATCAGTTGCAGACTGTCGGTGGCTGTCAAGCGGTCGTCTTCGCTGATGGCATCAAAACCTCGGCGGCGGTTGTTGGTGTCGGGCACCGGACCGTTGTGATGGTGCCGTTCCTCACGCAGCCCGGCTTCGGCTCCGCGTCTGAAAATCTCATCCATCTGCCTGAACAGATTCTTTTTGGTGGTTTCTGTGATTGATGATGTCTGAGCCACCTCGTTTTCCTTTAGCTTCGCCTTTCCTAATCGGAACTTCATATTGTCTCTGAGGATGTTTCCGCTCAGATTGATTCCGAATTTAAACGGAAGCGGAGAGTCGAGTACGGAAATGTGGTATTTATAGTTAGTGTCGAAGTCGTTCCATCCAACCACGGCGAGTTTGTAGCGGTCCATGCGCAGGATGAAAGGGTAGACGTCAAGTTGCGAATTGAGAGCGGTGGCCTCTACAGAGAGACTGTCGACCACATTGCGGTTGCGGTTCTTGAAACGCAGCATTTTCGATACCTGTCGGAATGTCTCGGTGTCGAGCAGCACAAGGTCTTTTCCGCTGATGTTGAGGGCGGCGCTCGTCGTTGGCAGTATCACGTTCATCAGTGTGTCGATTTTTGTCGTGGCTGCTAGTCGGGCGTTGATTACACCGTCGATGCCTTTCATCATTGGCATTATAGAGTCGAGTTCGGGCATTATCTTCATCAGTCGTCCCACTTTGATGTCGTGCAGGTCGAGCATCAGCCCGAGCCCGATGTCGTTGCGGTTGGCTGTTGCATAGATCATGTCGAGTTTCATCGAGCCGTCGTTGCTGTTTGCCGACAGGTCGCGCAGGCTCAATACGCCATTCTTCATGCCGATTGATGAGTGCAGACGGTTGAGCACAAGGTTGGCGTAATAGGTGGTGTCGTTCATCAGGTCGATGTCAATTACCACGTTGCTTGGCACGAGGATGGCATAGCGTATCGTGTCGGCGTCTTCCTGTGTGGCGCTCTCCACCTTGCGTTGCATGCGCTCGTCATCGTCGTTGGCATTGATTGTGAACGAAGCTTTTTGCTCCTCGTTGTTCGCAAAATTGTTGCCCTTGTACAATGCCGCCATTAGTTCGTTGAGGTCGAGAGTGCGAGAGTTGGCAACAAGCGAGATGGTCAGCGGGTTGCGTCGCGAGCCGAGCAGCGTGCTGCGGATATTGTCAACCGCACCCGTCAGCTGCAAATCGCTTTTGCCCACACGATAGGTTATGTTGTTGATGTCGAGTTTCTGGGTGTTGAATGTGACGTCGACGTCGCTCAGACGGTTTCTGAGCGGGAAATAAGGAGTGAACAGACGGCCCCTGAGGGCTGTTATGTTTCCGTTGAAATCCCAGTTGCGTATCAGCCGCTGCCACTGCCTGTCGATGGCAAAGTCGGCGCGGAATGAGGTGTCGGCTGCCTCCTCAGCCAACCGCCTTTGTCGGCGTTCTTTTCTGTAGATTGTCCTCAGGGAGTCGCGGCTGAGATTGGGATACAGACGCTGCAGAGAGTCTATCCGAGCCTCTGTCCGTGAGTTTTGTTTCTTCACGCGCTTGTTTGCGCTCAGCTGTATGTTGCCTTCACGCAGACTCATCATCGTGGTGCGGTCCCAATAGCGTATGCGGTCTGCTTTGATGCCGAAGCTCAATATCGGAGTGCGACCAAGTCCTTGGAACCGTCTTATTGAGGCATTTGTTTCCATCCCCGACATTTGCATCTGTGTTGAGTCGGGGAGGCTCAGCATCGTAAAGCGTCCAAGCGTGATGCGTCCGCCGAGAGGCGTGATGGCTGTGGTGTCCATCAGGTTGTGCATTTCTCCGGTGCTGCCCACTCCGGCTTTTAGACGGCTGGCGGTGACATGTCCGTGCGGGTCGGCAATGATTGCCGAGTCTATTTGTATGGAAGCCATGAGAAGGTTGCGTGTGATGTTGTCCTGTCCTTTGATTTTGCTGTCGGTGCCGAAGCGAATTACGCTGTGGTCGACAAACATGCGCAGCGAGTCGGAAGGCACGGAATAGCGCACGTTGCTCAGTGTGGCGTTGCCGTTGGCGCGGATGCGGTGAAAGGTGTTGACAGAAAAGTCGCTGACGTGGAATTTCACGTCGGTGTTGAGCGAGAACAGTCCGGAAATCGTGAACGGCAGTTGCTTTGGAGCAAGCCGAGATGCGCGTGCAAGGTCGAGCCGACCTTTGATTTTGGCCTTCACCGACGGGTCTTTTATTATTTCTGTAGCAGAGCCTGATATGTCAAGACTGATGCCGAATCCTTCCATCAGCAGTTTGTTGAGAGTCAGTTGGCTGGCATCGGGATTCTTCCCGTTGAACGCAATCTTTGCATCAGCGGCAAACTTGTCAATCCTGGCATTGTGGCGTGTGTTGGCAACGTAGCATTCCGGGATGGTCAGTTGCGCTGCGAATGTTGGCAGGTCTTTTCCGCCTACGACGTATGGCTTTTCAAGGTGCAGCGCCATCGACAGTTGCAGGTTGGTGCTGTATTCGTCAAGACTTTTGCGGTATTTGTCGGGGGCGTTTGCCAATACCTTGTCGTAGACCACAGGACCTATGCCTATGTCGAGCTTGTCGACCGATGTCTTGTCTGCCATCTTTATCGCCGCGCTGATTGTGGCGGGCACATCTGCTATGTTGATTGAAAAATCGTCAAGAGCCAGATTCTCGGGTTTGGCAATGTCCCAAGCCACGTCGCCTCCAAGACGGAATGGCACAGAATGGTTTATATCGGCTTCGGGAACGCTTGCTTTGACGTTGCCTCCAAAGGCGAGGCGATAGCGTTTCTCCTTGTCTTTGAAATTTAGCGAAAGGGTGTCGGTGTGCAGCGTGAAGTCCATGCCGCTTTTGAGGTCACGGTAGCGGATGCCGCGGTTGTTAACGATGTTGAGGTGCTCAAGCACGAGCGACTTCAAGACGATTGGCGTGCTCTCGCTCTTTTCCTTGCTTGGCGGCACAATCATGTAGTTGTTGAGGGAGTCGTTGACCGTCACAAGGTTGACTTTCGGGGAGTCGACAAAGATTTCTTTTATCTCAACGTCCATCAATGCAAGACGCGCAAGATTGAACCGTGCGCGCATGCAGCCCACGTCGAGCAGCGAGTCTACGCCTGCTGGCAGCGAAGCCTTATGCTTGTCGAGCGTGCGAGAGCGCACATTTAGACCATCGACGTCGATGGTCATGTATGGGAACGTTTTCCATACGGTCAGTTCCATACGCTTGATTTTAACATCCGCGTTGAGGTTCTCGTTGGCAAGGCGTTCGGCAATAGGTGTCAGCCGGTCGGGTGTCAGAATCCACACCGTCAGGCACAGCGCCATTACCAGCAGCGCCGCCACCGACCCGACAGTCCATGCTGCCGTTTTCAGTGTTAGTGCAAGCCATCGAGGCATACGCTTGTCTACTGGCTTCGCAGCCTTTTCTGTCGCTGTTTTCTCTGATATGTTTTTGTTTGTATTCTCTTCCATAATCGATTGATAGTGCAAAAATACAAAAAAATGGCGAATGAAAAGGGATTTTAGATGTCTGGTATGTCGGTGATGTAGCCGTTCATTATGGCATATACGCTCAGTCCGGAGATACTGCGTATGCCGAGTTTGGCTGAAATATTCTTGCGATGGGTCAATACGGTGTTGATGCTGATAAACAGACGGTCGGCTATTTCTTTGTTGGTCAACCCTTTTGCCAACAGGCAAAGCACGTCGATTTCACGTTGCGACAGCTCGTTGCCGTCGGAGCGGTTGTGGCGCGACATCTCGATTATGTCGCCGAGTTGCTTTAGAAATGCAGCCTCGTCGCAATGGCGGTTGAGCGTAAAGCCGATATTGTCGTCGGTTGAGTTGGACAGCAGGGCAAGCCGGTTGCGCTTGGGGATGAAAAATCCCGGCAGGGAGGCGAAGGCGCCGGCGTCGGCAATAAACAGGTCGGCGGCAATGTCGGGTTCTACTGCCACTGCCGATGGTCTTGTCCACGAAGCCTCCACGTCGAACATATTGGCAAGAGTCTGTTTCAGACCTATTGCCACAGCCGTGTCGTCGGTGATGATTCTGACATTCAGATTTGTCATAGCGTCACGTCGTTAAGAGTTTCGCGAGTTGAGCGCATCGACAAGCGGTCGGAGCACGCGGTTGCGGATGCGGTTGTTCTGGCAAATGTCCTTTTCAAGACTGATGACGGCGAAAAGCACAGCGTGGCATAGGTTGCGGTCGTAGTCGCCACGCAGATGAATCACAAACATGTTTATCAAGTCGCTCAATTTGTCCTCGATTGAGTCTGATTCCGCCTGTACGGCATTGCCGGCAACAGAAACTTCGGAGTTCGACTGTTCGGCAGAGATAATGGCGTCAAACCATTGGTTGTCGCTGTCGATGCGCCGCTCTATCTCCGTTTTCACCTCTCTGTAGAAATTAAACAGCAACGGAAGGTTGTTGTTTGAGTCGCTGCGCGATATGAGAGCTGCGAAATGACGCTCGATGTTTGGCAGCTGGTTGCGCAGGTAGGAGTTGTTTGTCTTGCGCAGATAGTCGACCACGTCGCCGGCATTGAAAGCTCCGGTCACATTTCCCAGAAAAAACGATTCGTGGATGAATGCGTTCAGGATTGTGATGAAAAATGATGTGTCGATGCCTTTTTCTTTGCAGATTGACTTTATGGTGCGGTCGCCCACACCGAGCACTATGTCGAAGCGGTTGATTACTGGGACAACCGAAGGCTCGTCGACAATCACTTCGCAAAGCTTGGTGTCAGGAGTTACTAATGCCATATTGCTGAATTCTTATGGTTTCTTCGTCGGTGACGATTGTTGGAATCTTTATGTCGTGAGGTTCTGCCGGAATGTGCTCCACTATCTGGATGGCGTAGGCGGCGCCTATCAGCGGGCATGTGGCGTTGTGCAGCAGACGGTCGTAGAATCCGCGTCCGCGTCCGAGACGGTTGCCGCGGCGGTCGAATGCCATAGCCGGAACCACAACAAGGTCAATCTCTGAAATGTCGTGGCATTCGTTGCCCGTTGGTTCGTCGATGCCGAATGCTCCCTCTGCGGTGTCGCCGGGTCGGTAGGGCAGTATGTCAAGGTCGTCGCCGTTGACGCGCGGCAGGAAAATCTGCTTTCTGCCATACCAGCGGCTGATGAATTCATCGGTGGAGATTTCATCGGGCAGGGAGGCGTAGACGAGTATGCGGTCGGCGTCGATAAACTCCTGGCATTGCTCGAGCCGTGAGAAGCATTTGCTGGCGGCAATTGCCTTCTGTTCATCGGTAAGCATGCGCTTGAGCTGACGGATGTCGCGCCTGATGTCGGTTTTTGTAGCCATCACCGTTTCCCTTTCTTTTTCTTGGTGCTTGTCAGAGTGATTGGAAACTTGCCCTTGCCGTCGTTGAGTGCTTTCAAGGCGGCGTTGACTGTATTGTCGGTGCGGTTGTAATAGCGGTAGAACTCTTCTGAGCCGAGCACGTCGCGAATCACTAGGGCACGCAGTTGGCGTGCTATCAGCGAACGGCTAAGGTTTATGTAGTACCAACGCATCGGCACGCCGTTGTCGCGGGCATAGCATACAAAATCGTATGTCAGGGCGTCGTCTGACGGCATCATGCCCATCAGCTGCTTGACGGTCTTGACGTTTTTCAGCTGGTCGCGGTTGATGTCGACGTAGGTGTAGACATACTGCTGCAGCAGCCCGAGGTTGGCGACGGCGCGGTAGTAGGTGGTGATACCAGTGGTGTCGTTGGGCACAAATATGTCGGGCACGATTCCTCCGCCACCGTATACGATTCTTCCGTTGGCAGTGCGGAAGATCTTGCTTTTGTCCACCTTGATGCTGTCGGCGCTGTAGAGCTCGCCGTGGGAGTATCGGTCGTAGAGCTCCTTTGAGTAGTCGTCTTCGTCACCAAGCGTGTAGTCTTTCTGTATGCATCGGTGCGACGGCGTGTAGTAGCGGGCTATAGTCAGACGGATGGCGCTGCTGTCGGGCAGGTAAATCTGCTTCTGCACCAGTCCTTTTCCAAACGACCGTCGACCCACAACAAGTCCGCGGTCGTTATCCTGCAACGCTCCTGCCATAATCTCGCTGGCGCTTGCCGAATACTCGTCGATCAGCACGGCAACCTGAGCGTCGTGGCATGAGCCTTGGTCATCGCTCCACACCTGTATGTCCTCACGCTCTTTGCGTCCTTTTGTGTAGACAATAAGTTCGCCCTGTTCCAAAAATTCGTTGACCATCAGAATAGCCATTTCCATATATCCGCCGGGGTTGCCGCGGAGGTCGACGATGTAGCGGGAGGCGCCGTCTTTCTTCAGCTTCGACAACGCTGCGAAAAACTCATCGTATGTGTTCTTTCCGAACTGTGCGATTTTGATGTATCCTGTCTTGTCGTCAAGCATATACGACACGTCGATGGTGTTCATCGGGATGTCGTCGCGGGTGATGGTGAAGGTGAGCGTTTTCTTGGAAGAGTTGCGTTTCACTCCGATTCTCACCTTTGTGCCTTTTTCTCCGCGGATTTTGCTGCGGATGCCCTCTGCCGTCAGCGTGCCGCCGACAATCGACTCTCCATTGACCGAGATTATGCGGTCGCCGGCAAGCATTCCCACTTTTTCCGCCGGTCCGTTGGGAATCACTTGGTCAACGTTGGCGGTGTCGTTCATCATGAAGAACGACACGCCGATGCCGCTCATCGAGCCGTCGAGTTTCTCGTTCTCTGCACGGATATCGGAAGCGGGAATGTAGTATGAATGCGGGTCGAGGTTGCCGATGATTGCCGGAATGGCTTGCTCCACAAGGTCCCTCACGTCGATGGAGTCGACATATTCACTTTGGATCAGGTTGAGCACGGCATTGATCTTGCGGTCTTTGTCGAGTGTGAATTTTTTTGTTGATATGTAGTTGCCTATGACGATACCGAGCACAATCGCTATCGAGATAACCAATGGATACCAAATTATGGAATTATGTTTAATTCTCATTCTATTGTTGTTTGTTATAGATTGTTTTCCGCTTCAGTGTCAGTGTCGATAAAAGAGCATTCCACTCCTGCCTCGCGCAAAAGGTCGAGTCCGTCGCTGAGCCGGTAGAGCTTGGAGAAGACCACGCGCTTGATGCCGGCTTGGATTATCAGCTTGGCGCACTCGATGCATGGAGAGTCGGTCACATAGAGCGTGGCACCGTCGCTGCTGTTGTTGCTTCGCGCCACTTTCGTGATGGCGTTGGCCTCGGCATGGAGCACGTATGGGTAGGTGTGGTTGGTCTCGTCCTCACAAACGTTGTCAAAGCCCGAAGGAGTACCGTTGAACCCGTCGGAGATAATCATTTTGTCCTTGACCAGCAGCGCGCCCACTTGGCGGCGCCGGCAATATGAATTTTCCGCCCATATCTGAGCCATCCGCAGGTAGCGGTGGTCGAGCAGATGTTGCTTTATTGAATTGTCCATTTCTTACGCATTGAACATCAAAATGTTGGCAATAATACAGTTGCCTCGTATGCATTGTTTGCAATCAGTCTGCAAAAATACGAATTTTCAGCGTGATATTGACCGCCTGACACTACTTTTTTGTTAAATTCTCGCTATCTCGCAGATTTTTCGTATTTTTGTAGATTGAAAAAAATGCATAATATGGCTCAGAACAAAAAAATACGCGTTGGCATTACCCACGGGGACATCAACGGGATTGGATATGAAGTGATAATGAAGGCGCTTGAGGATCCTTTGATGACGGATCTGTGCACGCCGATTGTTTATGGCTCGTCGAAGGCGCTGTCATACCATCGCAAGGCTTTGGAGATGGGAAACGTGAACTTCACGCTTGTGCCGCGGGCGGAGGATGCCGCCGACGGTGTCAACAACTTGGTGGAAGTGGTCGACGGTGAGGTGAGAATCGAGCTCGGATCGCCGAGCGAGGCTGCCGGAAAGGCTGCGCTGGCTGCGCTGAAACGTGCTGCCGACGACCTGCGCAACGGCATCATCGACGTAATGGTGACGGCGCCTATCAACAAAGACTCCATCCAGGGCGACGATTTCCATTTTCCGGGTCACACGGAGTTTTTGGAGTCGCGCATCGGCGAGGGCAACAAGGCGCTGATGATTCTTTTCGACGACCATCTGCGCGTGGCGCTGGTCACCACCCACTTGCCTTTGGCTCAGGTGCCTGAGGCGATAACAAAAGATGCCATCGTGGAGAAACTTGAAATCTTCAATGATTCTTTGAAAAAGGATTTCGACATCATAAAGCCGCGCATCGCTGTGCTGTCGCTCAATCCGCATGCCGGGGAGAACGGTATGCTCGGCACGGAGGAGAAGGAGGTGATAACGCCTGCCATTGAAGAGGCTTATTCAAGAAAAATCATGGCATTCGGACCGTATGCCGCAGACGGATTCTTCGGCAGCGGGCAGTATACGCACTTCGATGGTGTGCTTGCCATGTACCACGATCAGGGTTTGGCTCCGTTCAAGACAATCGCGATGGACGACGGCGTGAATTTCACTGCAGGACTCCCGTATGTGCGCACTTCGCCCGACCACGGCACTGGATATGACATCGCCGGAAAGAACCAGGCAAGCGAGGCCTCGCTGCGCTCTGCGATTTTCAAGGCTATCGACATCTTCAGAAACCGCACGCGCTTTTATGAAATGAACGCACATCCGTTGCGTCGCCAGTACTACGACAAGAGCGGCGACAAGGAGGTGCTCGACTTGACAAAGGACGATGATGAGTCGTCGGAAATCCTTAACGCTTAAAAACGAAAGAAAAATGAACTATGCGATAATAGCCGCCGGCGAGGGTTCGCGTCTCGCACAAGAGGGCGTGGCAAAACCAAAACCGCTTGTCGACATCTGTGGCGAACCGATGATAGGCCGCCTGATAAACCTTTTCTGCCGCTGTAATGCGGAGAGCATCAGCATAATCGTCAACGAGCAGATGACTGAGGTGCGCGAATATATTGAGAGCCTCTCGCTCGACATCCCGCTGAACCTGGTGGTGAAGACAACTCCGAGCTCGATGCACAGCTTTTTCGAGCTTTCAAGGGTAATCCCGAAAGGACGCTTCTGCCTGACAACGGTCGACACTATCTTCCGCGAACAGGATTTCCGTCCATATATCGAGGCGATGGAGGCTGATGAACGTTATGACGGAATGATGGCGGTGACCGACTATATCGACGATGAGAAGCCCCTGTATGTGCAGACCGACGACGATTTGAACATCACGGCTTTCCGCGACGAGCGATATGATGGCGCAAAATACATTTCGGGAGGCATATACGCTCTCAATGAGAAAGCCATCGATGTGCTTGCCGACTGCATGGAGCGAGGCGTGGCGCGTATGCGCAACTTCCAGCGCGCGCTCGTCGACGCGGGTCTGAGACTGAAGGCGTATCCGATGGGGAAAATTCTTGATGTAGACCATGCCGGAGACATTGAGAAGGCGGAAAATTTCATCAACAGCAAATAAAGTTTAGAAACAACATACAAATGGCAGAAATAACAATTGCCGGCATTATGAGAGCCGGCGCTTACTCGCCAAACCATATCGGCAACGACGCTGCGATTTTCAACGCTACGGCAGACCAGCTGCGCAAGCGCGGTTGCACGGTCAACATCTACAGCGAGGAGCAATTCAACAGCGGCAAAGTGAAGGAGCGCGTAATCCTCAATATGTGCCGTGAACAGGAGTCGATAAAACGCCTTCAGGACATGGAGGACGATGGCTGCATTGTGGTGAACTCGGGCTACGGCATCGAGAACTGCACACGCGAGCGCATGACACGCATTCTGATGGGGCACAACATTCCGTATCCCGACAGTGTTATTGTCAACACCGACGAGGCTGTGGTAAACCAGCTGAGAAAGGCGGGCATCAACAACTGCTGGATAAAGCGCGGCGACTTCCATGCCATGCATAAGGAGGACGTGAGCTATGTGCGCCATGCGGAAGAGGCGCAGGAGGTGCTGCAGGAATATTTCTACCGTGGCATAAAGCGTGCAGTAATCAACCGTCATCTTGTGGGCGACCTTATAAAATTCTACGGCATCCATAACTCGCCGTTCTTCTTCTGGTTCTATCCTTTCGACGAGGGACACAGTAAATATGGACTTGAGGCCATCAACGGCAAGTCGAAAGGCATTGATTTCGACATCGAGCGCTTGAAGGACATCTGCCACGACGCTTCCGAGGCTCTCGGCGTGGAGATTTATGGCGGCGACTGCATCGTGTCGCCGGAAGGCGACATCCGCATCATCGATTTCAACGACTGGCCAAGTTTCGCGCCTTGCCGCAACGAGGCTGCTCCGTTTATTGCCAAGGCGGTGCTGAATTATGTCAAATCAAAACTTAAATAACGACGCCGATGAATATAAAAGAATTGAAAGCGTCTTATAAAGACACCCTCAAGTCGATGGACACGGAGGAAACGATCGACCTTTGTTTCTATCGCCCGATAGGTTATATGTGGGCTGTGCTGTGTGCTAAACTCGGCATCAAGCCAAACGCCATTACGATTGCTTCTATATTTATAGGTGTGGCGGCTGGAGTGATGTTCTATTTCGACGACCTTTGGCTGAATATTGTGGGGGTGTTGTTGCTCGTTTGGGCAAACTCTTTCGACAGTGCCGACGGTCAGCTGGCGCGTATGACGCAGCAGTACTCACGCCTCGGTCGTATACTCGACGGTCTGAGCGGCGACTTCTGGTTTGTGGCGATCTATTTGGCTATATGCTTCCGTGAAAACTGTACTAGCGTGTTCTTTGAGGAACACCAGTGGGTCATTTGGGCGATAGCCGTAGCCGCAGGTCTGTGCCATGCGAAACAGGCTGCAGCTGCCGACTATTATCGCCAGTTCCACTTGTATTTCTTGAAAGGAAAAGAAGGAAGTGAGCTCGACAGCGTGGAGCAGCTTGACAAGGCGTATGCCGCTGTGCCATGGAAGGGAAACTTCTGGAAGAAGACCACGATGTTCTTCTACCGCAACTATACCGCAAACCAGGAGGTGCTCACGCCACGCATGCAGCAACTACGCCGCGCCTTGCGCAAACGTTTTGGCGAGGGGGAGGTGTCGCAGTCGTTCCGCGACGTGTTCCGTGCCGGCAGCAAGCCGTTGATGAAATACACCAACTGGCTGTCGTTCAATCTGCGTTCGATAGCGCTTGTATGCTCGCTGCTCGTCAAGATGCCGTGGCTCTATTTCGCTTTCGAACTGGTCGTGCTCAATCTGATGCTTGTATATATGATTTGGCGGCATGAGCGCATGTGCCGTAAATTTACGGAGGAGGTTGAAAATGGCAAATACTGATATTAAGGGTGTGATTTTCGACTACGGCGGCACAATCGACAGCCGTGGCGACCATTGGAGCGAAGTGATTTGGGACGGATACCGCGAGGCTGGTGTGCAGGTGACGAAGGAGCAGTTCCGCGACTGCTACGTCTATGCGGAGCGTGAGCTGGCGAAGACTCGCCATATACTGCCTGAGCATAATTTCTACGACCTGTTGCTCATCAAGATGCGTATCGAGATAGGCAACCTCGTTGAAAATGCAGTGCTCCATTCTGATTATCCCGTGGAGGAAAAGGCGCTTGCCGTGGCGCGCTATTGCTATAACCGTGCGAAGGAATCGGTTGGGGAGGCGCGTCCGGTGTTGGAGTTTGTGCATGAGCGGGTGCCGATGGTGCTCGTGAGCAACTTCTACGGCAATGTGGAGACGGTGCTTGCCGATTTCGACTTGGCACGCTATTTCAAAAAGGTTGTTGAAAGCGCTGTGGTTGGCATGCGAAAGCCCGATCCGCGCATTTTCGCGCTCGGTGTGGAGGCTCTTGGCGTCCCGGCAGAGAATGTGCTTGTCGTTGGCGACAGCTATAAGAAGGATATCGTGCCGGCTGAGTCTATTGGATGCCAGGTGGCGTGGCTCAAAGGAAAAGGATGGACAGCGGAGGAAGATGCCGTCACGCATCCCGAAATAATCAAAAAACTCGAGGAAATCGAAAAACGCTTCGTTTAGAAATTTTCACAAAATAAGGCGCAATCAGGTGGTATTTAACAAATATTATCTGATTGCGCCCTTTTTTACCAAAGTTTAGACCATTTGGACCATTTATTTATTTAAAAATAATTTTGCATTCAGGAAAATAGCAGTACTTTTGACCCGTGGATTTTGGTCCGCAAGACAAATTTGAAAACAACTCAAAAGAAAAATATTCTGAAAAATGGAAAATTGCAACGTTAAAAAAGCAGAAGGCAAACTTGGCGTACTTGTAGTAGGTCTTGGTGCCGTTTCAACAACATTTATGACAGGTGTATTGATGGCTCGTAAAGGTTTGGCTAAACCAGTGGGCTCAATGACACAATACGACAAAATCCGCGTTGGCCGCGGTGCTGAAAAGAAATATCTTCACTATAAAGACATCGTGCCTTTGGCAGATTTGAACGACATCGTTTTCGGTTCTTGGGACGTTTATCCTGCAAACGCATACGAGTCGGCTATCAACGCTGAGGTGCTTAAAGAAAAAGACATAGAGCCGGTTAAGGACGAATTAGTTAAAATCGTTCCTATGAAGGCGGCTTTCGACCATAATTATGCAAAACGTCTTGACGGTGACAACGTGAAAACTTGCGCTAACCGTTGGGATATGATGGAGCAGGTTCGCGAAGACATCCGCAACTTCAAGGCAGCAAACAACTGCAGCCGTATCGTTGTGCTTTGGGCGGCTTCTACTGAAATCTACGTTCCGGTAGACGAGAAGATCCACGGCTCTCTCGCTTCTTTGGAAGCAGCTATGAAGGCTGACGACAAAGAGCACATCGCTCCTTCTATGTGCTACGCTTACGCAGCTCTTTCTGAAGGCGCTCCTTTCATCATGGGTGCTCCTAACACCACTGTCGACATCCCTGCTATGTGGGAGCTCGCTGAAAAAACCAAGATGCCTATCGCCGGTAAGGACTTCAAGACTGGTCAAACTTTGGTTAAGTCTGGTTTCGCTCCTATCATCGGAACTCGTTGCCTCGGCTTGTCAGGATGGTTCTCTACAAACATCCTCGGTAACCGCGACGGTCTTGTGCTCGACGAGCCTGCAAACTTCCACACTAAGGAAGTCAGCAAATTGTCTACTTTGGAGTCAATCCTCGTGCCTGAAAATCAGCCGGATCTCTACAAAGACTACTACCACAAAGTGCGCATCAACTACTATCCACCGCGCAACGACAACAAGGAAGGATGGGACAACATCGACATCTTCGGATGGATGGGCTACCCAATGCAGATCAAAATCAACTTCCTCTGCCGCGACTCTATCCTCGCTGCTCCTCTTTGCCTTGACCTCGTGTTGCTCAGCGACTTGGCTGCACGCGCAGGACGCTACGGCACTCAACGCTTCTTGAGCTTCTTCCTCAAGAGCCCGATGCACGACTACACTCAGGGCGAGGTGCCTGTAAACCACTTGTTCCAGCAGTACGTAATGCTCAAGAACGCTCTCCGCGAAATGGGCGGTTACGAGGCTGATGAGGAAATCGATTAATATTCCTAAAAAAACATAATAAAAGCGAGGCTGTGTCGAAAGATGCAGCCTCGTTTCATTTAGGGGGGGGGTGATGACCCTTATTTTTTCGAAAAGATGTTATAATGCTTTGTCGAGATCGTCGATCAGACGGTCTACATTTTCCGACAGCGTGGCCCAGCTGGTGCAGATGCGCACTTCCGTCATGCCGGGAGTGAGGTGCTCCGTTGTGGAGAAGATGTAGCGGTCAGACAAATGCTCGATTACGCTGTCGGGAAGTATGGGGAATTGCTGGTTTGTGGTCGAAGCATAAGCAAGAGCCACACCTTTTGCCTCGAGCGCGCAGCGTATGCGCATCGCCTGTTCGACGGCGTGGCGCGACAGCTGCATGTAAAGGTCGTTTTCAAACAACGTCTCAAACTGGATGCCGAGCAGGCGCCCTTTGGCAAGCAGTCCGCCGTTTTGCTTTATCATGTATCTGAATCCCGGCGTGATTGACGGGTTGGTTATGACAACAGCTTCGCCGAAGAGTGCGCCGATTTTTGTTCCACCGATGTAGAACACGTCGCAGAGGCGAGCGATGTCGGCGAGCGACGTGTCGTTGTCGCTGGCGGCAAGTCCGTAGCCCAGACGTGCTCCGTCGAGAAACAGCGGCAATTCAAGCTTGCGGCACATCGCGCTGATGGCTTCAAGTTCGTTGAGATGGTAGACCGTACCCACTTCGGTCGACTGCGAGATGTAGACCATTCCTGGCTGCACGCAGTGCTCCAACCCTTTGTCGTCGAAATGGCGGCGATACACCTGCTCAATCAGTTGTGGCGTGATTTTTCCATTGATGCCTGGCACGGTGATTACTTTGTGTCCTGTCGACTCGATGGCACCGGTCTCATGCACGGCGATGTGCCCGGTTTCCACACATATCACTCCCTGGTATGGACGCAGAATGGAGGCTATGACGGTTTTGTTTGTCTGTGTGCCGCCGACGAGAAAATGCACATCGGCATCGGGGGCATTGCAGACGCGTCGGATAATCTGGCGTGCATTCTCGCAGTGGCGGTCTTTGCCGTATCCGGGGGTCTGCTCCATGTTGGTCTCTGCAAGTCGTTGAAGGATGCTTGCATGCGCTCCTTCGGTGTAGTCGCATTCGAAGTTGATCATAAAAGCCAAATTAGATGTTTCCGCAAATTTAGTCAGAATTTGCGGAATATTTGAGTCCTTTGATGAAAAATTACCGGGTGTAGTGACCGGTAATAAAAAAACGGGACTCAACCAAAAGGATGAATCCCGCCCCAAACCAAATTTTATGCTTCTATTTTCTCATGCGTTTATTTGCGTTGTGCAAGCTGAGAGTCGAGGAAGAGGATGCCAGCTTCGCCGGCTTTTGCGAATTTCTCTGCCAAGTCTCTTGCAGTGGCTTCTTCCTCCACTTGCTCGCGGACAAATCCCCAAAGGAAATCCTGGGTGGCTTTGTCTTTTTCTGCCGATGCCACATCTACGAGCTCGTCGATGAGTTTCGACACGTGGCACTCGTGGTCATAGACGTTTTTAAACACTTCTGCCACATCGCCCCAGCCTGTAGGAACGACATCGACCATACCTACTTCTGCTTTCTCTCCGCGTTTGCTCAGGTAGTCGGCAATTTCGTAAGCGTGGTTAAGTTCTTCCTGCGACTGTTTCATCAGCCAGTTGGCGCATCCGTCAAGACCTTTGTTTTTCAGATAAAATGCCATTGAAAGATAAAGGTTTGAAGACCACATCTCAGCATTGATCTGCACGTTAAGCTCTTTTTGTAATTTTTCGGTCATCATAGTTGTATGTTTTTTATATATATATTTATTTATCAGTTGTTTACTTGCCGCTCCTTCAAGCGGTCACTATTGGTTTCTGCCAAAAATGTGCCAGCGTGCGGATGGTGTCAATATGGCGGTTGTGGCGGTCGTTGTGTCACGAGGTGACTGCCATTTTGCAGGTTCGTGGAAAAACACTACATTTGCATTACAATGGAAAAAAAAGAAATGCAACATAAGGATATTGTCGCTGAACTGGCACGACGCTTGGAGCGGGGAGAGGCTGATGTGGAGGCTCTTGCCGACGGTTTTGCCTCTTTGCTGAAGGAGCATTGCGGCGCTCTCGAGACGGTCGCTGTGCCGGGTTTCGGCAAGTTTGAGGGGGAGAAGCTGATGGAGCGTGTGGAGGTGGATTCCGCCTCTGGACGCAGGATGCTTTATCCGCCCGAAATAAGAATGACGTTTGTGCCGGGCACTCGGCTTAAAACCCGCATTGCGGAGAAAGGAGAAGCCGGCGATGAGTAACCGAGTACTTGTGTTGCAGGACATTGTCAAGGCGTTGTCGCATGAGACCGACACGTCGGAGGCTTTGTGCCAATCTTTTGTCAAAGAATTGTTTGCCATTGTTGCCGAACGGCTGATGGATGGTGAGTCGGTGACGCTTAAAGGTGTGGGCCGCTTCGATGTGGATGGCGGCGAGGTGCGTTTTGTCGCCGACCCGGATACGGCCGCTGCAATCAACAGTGCGTTTGATTGTTTTGAGGCGATAGAGCTTGCCGATGATTTCGACGGCGATGAGCCAGTGGCGGAGGATGAGACCCCTGACGCTGCCGAAGAGGAGACGGCAACAACTGTTGTCGATGAGACAGCCGGAACAGAGGACGTGGCGGATGAGAGTCCTGCCGACGGAGCGGAGCCGGAGGAAAAGGAAAGTCAGACTGACGGGCTTGAAGAGAGTGAGACTGACAGCGAAGAGGAAAAAGAAGAAGACACTGCTGAGACTGACGCCGATAATGAGACTGTAGCGGAGGAAACTGCCGAAGAAGAGACGGAAGAAACTGCCGAAGAAGCGGAGGAAACAGTGGAGGAAGAATATGATGATGAGCCACAGCCGAAACGTGGCGGATGCCGTTTCGCTTGGGGATTCCTTGCCGGATTCGTAACGGCTGCGGTTGTAGCCGCCGTTGCGTGGTTCTGTCTGTTCGGAGTTGTCAAAAAACCGTCGTCTCAGCCTGCTGTAATTGCCGATGACACTGCCAAGGTGGCTGCGGCGGATTCCGACTCGACGGCTGCCGTGGAGAAGCCGCAGGAACAGTCTGAGGAAAAAACGGCTGAGCCGGAGAAGGAGAGCAAGAAGGCTGAACAGACGTTCAAGGTTACCAATACGGCATATCTGAGCAACATTTCCCGCAAATTCTACGGACATTACGCTTTCTGGGTATACATTTACTTGGACAACAAAGATATAATCACCGATCCCGACAATTTGCCTGTCGGAGCCGAGCTGCGCATTCCTGCGCCGGAGAAATACGGCATCGACAAGAATAATCCCGAGAGCATCAAACGTGCTGAAATAAAAGCGCTTGAGATTAAAAACGGCAAATAGGGTGACGACCGTGGATTGACAAGGAAACGAGGGGCTGTGTCCCCATAATATATAGAAGACCATGAAATGGCCATACGCGCGATTATGGGCATTGTTGGCAACGGCATTTGCCGTGATTATGCTGTTGTCAACGTTTGACGACTTGCGGATTTTCGGGCATCAGATGGCTAAGGTAAAGACATCTCCCGAAGTCGGCGGTCAAGCCGTCAGGAGTGTTGCCGTGTCTGAAAAGAACGTTGCAGCAACCGATACGTGCAAGTATACGCTGCTCTTTGTGGGCGATTCTATGTTGGAGGGATTGTCGCCGCGTCTGGCTGCCTATGCCGAAGAAAACGGGCATTCGCTTTACACGGTGATTTGGTATGGGTCGACAACCGAAAAATGGGGCGCGACACATAAGCTGAGGGCATATATTGAAAAATTCAAACCTGGTTACATTGTGGTGTGTCTTGGAGGCAACGAGCTGTTTTTGCGCAATGTGGAACGCAGCCGTGCGGCGATGGTCGACTCCATCATTGCCGATATCGGCGGATTGCCATTTGTCTGGATCGGTCCTCCAAACTGGAAGCCAGACACGGGCATCAACCGCCTGATTGCCGGAAAGGTGGGCAACGGGCATTTCTTCCTTTCTTCAAATCTTAGTCTTGACCGCGCTTCCGACGGTGCTCATCCGACGCGCGAAGCCGCGGCGGTGTGGATGGACAGTGTGGCGGTGTGGATTTCCACAAAATCGGTATGCCCGATGCGCCTTGACGTTCCGCACAAACGCAGTGCCAAACCAGTGAAAACCATAGTTCTTACACCAGATGATTGACCGGCTCACCGATATATCCAGCACCTTTGGCGCATTTCTTGACAGCGAGGCTTTCTGGCTGGTGCTTCTTGTGTTTTATCCAATCTATGGGTTGCTTTATCGCCGGCGGTCGGCAATGATGGCGTTTGTTGTGGCATTCAGTCTGCTGTTTGCCTATAAGGTGGGCGGATTGATTGCATTGTCGGTGCTTGTCAAAGCCGTGGTCGACTATTGGCTGTCGGTATGGTTGTCGCATATCCGCAGTCGCAGCCGCCGTCGGGCATTGCTCGTTTGCAGTGTCCTGTTGTCGGTGGGAGTGCTTGTGTGGTTTAAGTGCGACGGGGGAATGATGCAGTCGGTGGCATCGATTGTCGGTGCAAACTTCCGGCTGACAGACATCGTTGTCCCTGTGGGCATCTCGTTCTACACGTTCCGCTCGGTCAGTTATATGGTCGATGTCTACCGTGGCGTGATAATCGCCCCGCGGCGTATGCTCGATTATGTGTTTTATCTCACATATTTCCCGGTGCTTGTGGCTGGACCGATTGTGCGCGCGGCGGAGTTTTTTCCGCAGTTGGAGGGCAACCGCCGCATCACACCCCCTATGCTGTATGCCGGACTGTTTCTGATGATGAAAGGACTGCTGAAGAAGGCGGTGGTGGCCGACTATCTGGCGCAGTTCAACAACCTTGTTTTCGACAATCCTGCCGGCTATAGCGGCACAGAGGCTTTGCTCGCGCTGCTGGGCTACAGCGCGCAGATATATCTTGATTTCTCGGGCTATTCCGACATCGCCATCGGCATGAGCCGCACGCTCGGCATCGAATTGCCGCTCAATTTCCGCTCACCGTATAAGTCGGTGAGCATCACGGAGTTTTGGCGCAGATGGCACATTTCGTTGTCATCGTGGCTGCGCGATTATATCTATATTCCGCTTGGAGGCAGCCGCTGCGGACGGTGGCGCACGAGATTCAACCTGTTGCTGACAATGGCTGTGGGCGGGGCATGGCATGGCGCCGGCTTTACGTTTGTGGTCTGGGGGGTGGCACACGGCATGGCATTGGTTGTGCAGAAGGCATTCTCACCGCTGGTGTCGCGGTTGCGTGCGCCGCGGCAGGTGTGGATAGCCGCTACGTTTGTTTTTGTCACGGTTATGTGGCTTCCGTTCCGTTGCGTCTCGCTTGCCGACACGGCGGTGATGTTCTGTCGCATTTTTACGGATTTCAGACCGGAAGTAATAGAGGCATTCGTGCGGGAACGTGCCGTATGGACGCTGATGCTGATTGCTGCCTATGTGCTTATATTCCTGCCCGACCGGATGTCGGAGTGGGCGGAGCGACGCTTTGTCGGGATGCGTTGGTTTGGCAAATTATTGCTGCTTTGCCTGTTGTTGCAGCTCATCATTGAGTTCAGTGCCGCCTATGTAGCCCCGTTTATCTATGCCGGGTTCTAAAAAAGTGGACGTGCAATCCTAAAACTATGAGATTTTTGGAAGTTCAAGGAGTGTCACGCCTAAAACTTTCGGTTCTTCTCGACAAAACGTATCGCTGATATAATGACTGCTGATGGGAGGAAGATTGACCAGAAAACAGTGGAACGCTACTCGTCTGCCTTGTGTGAAACATTTTTTTTCTATGAGGTCAAGAGATTCAATATTAAAGGTCGGCAATTGCTTAACATAAGTTTGAATGGATTGAAATGGATATAGCAAAGAATAGAGAAGAATATGGTTTAATAAAAACAGATTTATCCAAGCAAAAAATCGAGGATAAAAAATCTTAAAACATTCTTTATCCCCGATTAAATATCGTACCTTTGCAACCGAAAGAGTTCTTTGGATGGTTATGCAAATCACAGCAGGATGCTACATTCTGTTTATTTCTAATTCGTAACCTCTTCTTTTTATGAGATAAAAACTTATCTCATTCTCAATCACTTATAAAAAATACGTACTTTCTGTATCAGAAAATCCTATTTTTTGTGTTGCCTTTTTTGCAATAATTTCAACAGCTTTATCATCATACTCTTTCAACAAATCTACAACATTTAAGATATAATACTTTTGATTTGCTGAATGAACCTTGTGTATTTCAACAAAAGAAAGGATATTATCCTGTGACAGGACTTACTTTTCTTCCGCAATTTGTATGATGCGCCTGACGCTTCTATTGCTTTGGTCGATTATGAGCGGCACACGTTCTACCACCACCATAGAAGTGTCGAGACCCAATGCCTTTGAATCGTCGATACCTATCTTACTGATAAGAGCGTATAAAGTCATCAACAAGTTCTGCTGGCGGTTGCTGGAACTCTCCGGATAATATACGCGATGAATGATGATGAATCGGAAATCGCCAGGGATTCTGTTTTTGCGAAGCGAAGGATAGGTGCTTCTTAAATCCACCTTCTTGCTTGCCACAAGATCTTCCACCACTTGTCGCAGATATAGACTCACACGTGGTTCTATGCGGAAACCTATGTGCATCGTTATGCTGTAAAGCGTGTCGGGCACAAGGGTTTCGCAGCTGTATTCCAATGTGTCTGGAGTATCGGCAAACTCCATGTTGATAAGCCAGTAGTGGTCTGCACGTTTAGGCTGCTTGTTGATGATTGAGTAGAGCAGTTTGTCGTCTACGGTACCTTCCTGGTTGGCATGGTTTATATAGACAAGGTTGGAGGCGTACTTGGGAATGCTCTCGTCGGTCTTGATGTCGGAGATAATCTGATAATAGTCGTCCAGAGGTTTGGCGCTGATATAATGGCGGCGTATCTTCATGGCTCTCACCCATACATACATCATCAGGAACAGGATGCCGCCTATGAGCACCGTACACCATCCTCCTGCGAGAAACTTCGACAGGTTGGCTGTCAGAAAGATGGTCTCGATGGTGCAGTATGCGCCCATAAACAATATCGTGAGGATTCGCGACACGCCCTTGCTGTGCAGGTAGAAACCGAGCAGCAGGGTGGTCATCAGCATGGTGATGGTGATGGCGAGTCCGTAGGCTGCCTCCATGTGCGAGGAGTCGCGAAAGAGCAGGATGATGATAACCACGCCGATGTACATGGCAAGGTTGATCATCGGGATATAGAGCTGTCCCTTTACATGGGTAGGATGCTTGATTCGCATGCGGGGCCAGAAGTGCAGGTTCATGGCTTCGCTCAATATGGAGAAGGTTCCGCTGATAAGTGCCTGACTCGCAACGATTGCCGCACCCGTGGCCATGATGATGGAGAAGAACAGTAGGCTCTGCGGCATGATGGAAAAGAATGGATTCACGGACAATGCTGTCGGCACATGGTTCAGCACCCATGCTCCCTGTCCTAGATAGTTGAGAATGAGCATGGTCTTAACAAAACCCCAGCTGATGGCGATGTTCTTCCTGCCGCAATGTCCCAGGTCGGAGTAAAGTGCCTCAGCACCCGTGGTACAGAGAAATACGGCACCCAGAATCAAGAACCATTCTGGTGATTTGGCCAACAGTATGGCTGCATAATAGGGATTGAAAGCTTTCAGTATCAATGGATAAGACGCGATGCTGAAAGCTCCCGTCACGCCCAGCAGCAGGAACCATAGTAGCATGAAGACTCCGAACGACTTGCCTATGCTTTCGGTGCCAAAGCGCTGCACGAAGAAGATGATCGTGATAATGGCAAGGGTGATAGGGATGACCGGCAGGTTGGGACTGATGCTTTCGAGTCCTTCGATGGCTGTGGTAACCGTGATGGCTGGGGTAATGATTCCATCTGCCAGCAAGGTGCTTGCGCCAATGATAGCCAATAAATAAATCCACTTGTTCTTGAGTCGGCGCAGCAGGGCATAGAGGGCAAGAATGCCTCCTTCGCCATTGTTGTCGGCTCGCAGTGCCACGCATACGTATTTGATGGTGGTCTGAAGGGTGAGTGTCCAGATGATGCAGGACAATGCGCCCAGGATAGAGCTCTCGTTGATGGTTTCGCCTGTATGGAGGATGGCCTTCATCACATAGAGGGGTGATGTTCCGATATCTCCAAACACGATGCCTAATGTTATGAGCAATCCCAGGAAGCCTACTCGATGATGATGGCAGACTACTGAACTTTCTGTTTCTTCTTTCATATTTATTCTCTTAAATAATAAGTTATCCTTTTGAATAAGAATAATCTTAGCAGGTAAAAATGACTCCTTAGCTGGAGACTTTTACAATACTATATTGATTATAAATTGCGTGCAAAGGTATTAATAGTTGGTAAGATATAAGATTTGCTTGAGTTTTTTTAATAGATTTAACCTAAGTTTGATACTTTAGGCGGATTTTGTTGCCATTGATGAAAGCAATATTGTTTATTATCAAGTGGCGGCAACGGTAGGGGATGAAATGACATTGAAACGGGAACTGGCATCGCTGCAGCGTATAAGCGACCAATATCCGAAATATATACTTACTCTTGACGACGATCCTTCTGCCGACTATGACGGAATTAAGAGGATAAATGCTCTTAAATGGTTGATGGGGGAGTTTGATTGATGGTGATAAAGCAAATAAGACACGTCACTTTTGCAGAGGCGTGTCTTATTCGTTATGTTTTGGGTCGTTTGAAACCCCGTGCTGTTTCTACATTCCTACAACGTTGGCATAGTAGGCACGCACGTCGGTCCAGCGGTAGTAAGGGAACTGGGTGGTGGCTACTGGGATATGCACCTCATGCTCGTTGAGCAGCACTTTTACGAGAATGTCGTCGGTTGTGCCGCCTTTCTTGTTGAAGAACACGATTTGGAGGTTGGCGCACATTGGCGAAACCTTGAAGTCGGTCCAGTGCTGATAGAGCGTTTCCGGTTCGCGCCATGCCACATCGTAGGTCTCGATGCCCATCAGAGCAGCGAGAGGAGTGATGTTGGAGTCGTGGGCGAAACGCAGTGTGGCTGCCTGCGACGGATTGGCGATAGCTGCATCGGCGCTCTCAATGATGTTGCGGAGTAGCGGTTTTGAGCTGTCGCGGACAGAGCCGTTTGAGTCGGCGTGGTTTGCGCAGGTGGAGTAGAACTGATAGTTGAAGCACTGCCACAGGTCAAACAGCTCCTCGCTGGTGAACAGGTCGTAAAGACGTATCGGTGTCTCCATGTTCTGGAGGTCGGCTGCAACCCAGTAGAATTGCCACATAAGTTCTTTTGGCTCTACATATTGTTTGGCATACTGCTTGTCGGCAAACAAGGCGGCGATAAAGCGGTCGGCATTGGTCTGCGACGCGCGGAAATTATTGTAGGCAGCGCGCCAGATGCCCTTCTTCCCGCAGAAAGCGTTGGCCTCGTCGGTGCGTCCGGTCAGATAAGGCATGTATTTCTGCGACGACTCGTAGGAAATCTTCAATTTTGGGTTGAGTTCCTTGAGTTGGTCGCCGAATGCCGCCATACTCATGGCACAGCGCAACACTACTGATGATCGGGCTTCGATGGAACGGTCGCCCTTGAAGACCTCAGGGAATGCGGTGAACATACGTTCTGCCACACCGCGGTGTTGGCGCACGCCGAGCGGTGAGAGGTCTTCGTTGCGTCCGGCTGCCTCTGCATAGATTTCGTGCAGTCGTTTGAGTGCGTCTTTGCCCAACGGACTGAGTGCGCCGGCTTTGTCGGCACGTTCGAGTGTCTCCATCGGGTTGGTGTATTCCGAGTCGCTGATCAGGTAGCGGGAGCCGTGGCGTCCGAAGTGGCTGATGTAGAATGGGGTGTAGCCTTTGGGTGCTTTTGTGTAGTGGTCTGTTGACTCTGGAGCCGGATAGGCATAATACACGCCGGCTGTTTTCTCAGGAGAAGCCAGCATTTCCTCCTTTGTGGTCTGTGCCGCTGCTGGCAATGCTGCCGCCAGTGCCACGCAAGCAATCAATAATTGTCTCATAGATAATATAAAACGTAAGTTAATTATATACTATTTATACCAAATGTAAGATTTTCATTTGAAGTGTCCAAATCGTACTAAAAGACACCTTTAAGTTCATTGTGTCGCCGATACACTTCTTCAACGGAGTACTCTAATTTTGAAGGTTCAATATAAGCATCTTCTTCAATGCGATGGGTGTTGTCACTAAAATACCCTAACTGGATTTTACCCTCAACTATTATGTTTGACACGACATAGAATTTCTTGGTCTTATCGTGTTTCAGACACACATATTCTCCGTTTTTGAAGTCACTTATCATTCCAAATAATTTTGCTACAAATTTAGTTACTCTATTAAAAGTAACAAAATAACGGATTCTGTTTTTTATTGATTGTCTCATAATTACAAGATGTTTGATTGGTTATTTGAATTAAAATAACTACTTTTGCCACTGAATTTGAGTGCTTGCACTCTATTCGGACATACAGCCTAATCGTCGTCGAACTACCACAACAAGACCATAAAGGCTGATAATCAACTTACCCAATGGGTGAAGTGTGTCCTGCGTCATAGACGTAGAACCGCTCCTATGGGTAAGTTGGCTGTGGTAGGCCACGACGACGTTGGGCAGTGGTTCTACGTTTTCGTTTACCCGATATCGTTCATACCGTTGCCGTTTTACAGATTATTGTCTAACTCAAATAAAATGTAGAATGGAAACAAGAACTTCAAGAAAAATCCTTTTGGCGGTTTTATTCGCCATCATCGGTCAATTCAGTTTTGCACAAAGCAAAGTGCCAAGCACACCCGAAGAGAAACGTGCAGCGTTCCTTACCCCCGAATACTATACCAACTGGTTAGGGGCTTCGTTTTTCACAATTCCGACAGTGGAAAAGGAGTTTGACGTTACCCCAGCCCAAATTTTGGACCTGACTTTCTTCTATGATTTCGGTGATTGCTTCGTGGGTATGGAGTCCAACGAAAAAGGTGTGGTGGTTCAAATGACCCTAAGACTTTTTGCGGACAAAGCTACTGACTTCATACAGAAAGCCGTTGATTACGGCTATGAGCATGTAGCCAAAGGTGAGAATATAAACGTGCGCTCAAATACTGGCAAACTACTTCCAGATGTTTACGGTACGAAAGAAAAACAGTACCGCAAAGCCACAAAGAACGGAAACGTCTATATGGAAGTGGCGAACAGCAAGAAGTACGCCAACGAATACGAGATAGCCATTTATCGGGCAAAGTAGGTTACTCTTTCAAGGTTTTACCCGACAAATCCACAAGCGCATCAAAGTTTTGCATTGTTTGCAAATGCTTGTAGTAGGCTTCAAACTCACTAAATGACACTTCCGCATCAACAAGTAAATCCTTGACAGCTTCATCTGATAGCATTTTCAAATGGGGAACTTCTACACGGAGTTTTCCTTTTTTGAACAATGTACACTCTGTGAGAATTGTCGGTATAAAATCGTGTACTCCTAAAAAGTCCTCAACTATTCTTGTGTGGAAACAAGTGGGAGTATGGGTCTCTTGGTGGTGTGAGTTCGGCATATAATTCTACGATAATGGGTTCTTTAATTTTGACTTCAAATATCTTTTCGGTACGTTTTACCAATTCCTCATCTACAAAGATAGGCGGTTTTGCCGAATTTTCACTCACTTCCCAACCTCTATTTTTAAGATTACGGTAATGAATACGTCCTGCAAGGTCTCTTTCAAGTCGGTCTTGCATATAAGCAAGTAGTTTTTCAAAAGAAGTCATAACGTGGAACGCACCTAATGCCGGACAGTAACCACAATACTCCCCCTCCTCGTGCATGGTCTTTTGTTTGAACATCACGAGTTTCACAGAAACTTTCTCCATAATGTTGAATTGATTTTATGTGCCGACTATATCCGTATAACCGACACGGATTAAATTCTTATCTATGATTTGATTGAATTTCGCCATCGGTGTTTTCTTTCGGGTGTTGTAGGTAAATTCAAACTCCGCACAGTATTTGGATAGGTGTTCCTTACTTGGTCTGTGGTACGTACCCATCATCGACCTTTTTAGATGCGACCACGCACCCTCAATAGTGTTAGTGTAAACATCGCCACGCACATATTCCTTGCGTTTGTGCTTCACCACACTGTGTTTATAGTCCTTATCCAATTTAGTGTAAGCCCACCACTCATCGCTCATAATATGGGAACCGCCTTTTATCCGTTTATGGATTATAGGCTCCAATGTTATGCGTTTAGTGTTTTCCACTGGTGTAATAGATAAGCGACCTTTGCGTTGTACCGCCCCGAACACTGGTGTTTTATTCTCTGAACCTCTACCACGTTTACCCTTTTTCTTACCACCTACATACGTTTCATCCACTTCGACCGTTCCCCGTAATTGGTTATCGGAATTACGATGTTCCAACATATATCGTATCTTGTGCAGTAAGTACCAAGCCGACTTTTGCGTCACGCCGATAGCCTTTGACAACTCAATGGAACTGATGCCTTTCTTTGATAGCGAAATCAGATAGAAAGTCAGAAACCATTTCTGTAAAGGAATGTTAGAGTTCTCGTAAATTGTGCCGGTAGTGACCTTGAATTGTTTACCGCAGTGTGCGCACTTGAAAGTCTTTCCGTTTTTATAGCGGTAAATCTTTTGTGCGTTGCCACAATGCGGACAGACAGGAGTATCGCCCCACCTGCGTTTTTCAAGATACTTCCTGCAAGCGTCCTCATCGGGAAACTGTTTGAAGAAGTAGAAAAGGTTGTAATTTTCATTCATTTTTCACCGATTTTTATTTGAAGTTACGAAAAAACGGTGAATTATCCAAATGTCTATGAGACAAATTCTTATGTTGTTTTTATAGCGATAACCAATAAACCAAAGTCGCATAAAGGTCTTGTGAATGCCACGCAAATATGGCTTTTGGTGTAGGAACATCCACTCACAGACCTAAATACAGACTTTGGATAAGATTGACAGAAAAAGACAGTCAAAAGGAAAACCTTAATCGCCTCGAATAAATAGTTGTTAGTCCAAAGACCCTTTTTCACCTAAAGTTTCCCATTGGGTATTATCATTCTTCACGACATCCCTTGTGTTATCCACATAAATTCGTGGTGTTCCCGATACGCTCTCTTCAATTTTATCAAGCCATTCATTAGCAAGTTCCTTTATATTCCCTGCACTTAAATTCTTATTCAAAAGATGCCATGATAGATGATAATGAGATGTCTTTCCCTTCTTTAAACTAACTGTTGTTTTTGTGTACGGTTTAGTTGCGTCAGTATATTTTTTCACAGTTTGTTCCGCAGAATGGTGTACTACAATTCCATAGTAATATATTTCCTCATGTAATTTATACGCTTCTACTAAGGGCAAACCAAAATAAAGTTCATTGTCCTTGTCATAAGAGAATTTTCCTTGTGCAATAACTCCTTTTATCGGAAATCCGAGACTCATTGCAGATTGAACTAAACAAACAGCCGCTTTGGTGATTATATTAAACATTTTTTCATTTGTGCCATTAACCACGAGTAAGATTGAATCAGAAAATTGAACACTTTTCAAGTGTCCTCCTTTCTCTAACGGTTTTATTCTTGATTCCCACGATTGCTTAAACTTTTGCAAATCACGTTTTAATTCCTCATGATTATTAAAAGTAACACGATGAGAAAATCCCATAATATCTGCATACAAGACCAAACGCTCCGCATCATCTTCCCACGAAATTCTTTTATCAGAATCTTGTATGATTCTAATGTTATCAATCGGCTTCTGCTTCATTTCAATTTTCTATTGTAAAATTCTGATATTTCATCAATTTACACCTGCCTTCTAATTGAAAAGAAACAGGAACTTCATGTAAAAATCTATCCTTATATTCAGCATTTAACTGTGGCTTTTGGGCAAATATCAAAGCATTCTCTACAATATCAAGATTATTAGGCAATACTTCTGCTACTGAATAACATAAAGTTTCTCCTTCTTTGCATTGCTTTTTAAACAAATCCTTTTTATCATGATTGCTTATTCTTTCATACAAATTCTCTGCTTGCCCAATATATAATAATTCTTTCAATGATACACCATCATTGTCATAAGTACATCTGTACACAAGATATACTCCAGATGTTTTAGGTATGCCTGATATACGAGAATCTATCCAATACCCATTAAAGTTTAACTCATATTTATCCATAATAGTTTTATTTGATTGCAAATATACGCAGATTTTCTCGAACCCAATTATCTCTATTAAAATAACTATGCCTTTATATTTAGGTTACGATTGTATATAATTACGATATAAAAATAGTTGGTTGTTTGTCTTTCGTCTTTTAAGTCGCTTTCTACCAGCCTCCAGAAGCGCCGCCTCCACCGGTGGAGCCACCTCCGAAACTTCCTCCGCCTCCGAAGCCGCCGCCACCTCTGGAGCTGCCACCCATCGGGAGGATGACAACAGGCGCAGCAGTCTTGGGGATTTCGTAGTAGATTTCCGATTTCTTTCCGCAGTTGCGGCAAATGTATGTGCGCATGCCGTAGCCGCAGCTGGTGGTGTCTGGCTGTGAGAAAATGCGGTCGCTTTCAAGATATGATGTGCGGGCGTGGCATTGCTGACATTCGCTGTATATGGTGCGCTTGTTGGGGAATGGGTACACGTCGACTTCGCCGCACGTGTCGCAAAGCCACACATCGTAGTCTATCGATTCGAGCTGTTCTTCAAGATCCTGTGCCGGAGTCAGATATTTGTTGTCTTCGTCTTCCGGCAGTTTGTGCATCTTGGAGTGGCAGTTTGGGCATATACGCCGTCTGTTGCGGCAATAGTGCATCGCAGTGAGCAGCACAATCAGTGCCGGCAGTGCCATGCCGAGAGTGAAGAATGTGGCGCAGATGCACAGCAGTTTGATTTTGTTAAAACGGTTGTAGCGGTCGAAACGGCTTTTGATGCTCGGTGTGAATGCGAGAAAAAGCACATAGAGCAGCAGGATTGCGGCTGCGGACCCTGCCAGAGACATATAGCCATAGAATGCATTGTAGTTTTCTTGCTTCTCGTCGTTCTCGTATTTTGATTTGAGCTCAGCCACAGCACCGGGGGTGGTGAGCAGGGAGTCGATGCGGGCAACCGCTGAAAGCATTCCGCCGTCGTAGTCGCCTTCGCGGAAATGCGGCACCATGTTGTCGCGGATTATGCGTCCGCAGATGATGTCGGGGAGAATGCCCTCGGCTCCGTATCCGTTGCGTATCACGGCTTTGCGTTCTTCTGTGCTGACAAGCACCAGCACGCCGTTGTTGTTGTCCTTCTTTCCGATGCCCCAATGGCGGAACAGTGCCGTTGCATAGTCGTCGATGTCGTTGCCGTCGATAGAGTTGACCACCACTGCCACTACTTCAGCCGACGATGACTGCCAAATGTGGGCGATGCTTCGGTTGAGACTGTCGACGGTGGCTTGGCGCAGCACTCCGTCGGGGTTGGACACATATTGGGTCTTGTCGGTCAAGTGCACGTTGGGTATTTCCTCAATGCTGTATGCCATGGCTGCGACCGCAGTCATGGTGATAAGAATTATTGTGGTTGAAAGTCTTCTCAAGTACATAGTTTTGATATTGTTTATACTGCCGGCAGGCTCAAGCCGTTGAGCTTGCGGAAAAGGTCGAGGGCATAGACGTCGGTCATGCCTGAGATGTGGTCGAGCACCGATTGTATCTTGCCGTAGGTTGTCGGCGCGCTGGTGTCGTATTGGTGTGGTATGCGGCTGAGCAACAGGCGTGAATAGTTCTTTTCAGGAAGCAGCACTGCGTCAATCAGCCGGTCGAGCAGGAACGTGATAATCTGGTTTCCGGCAAGCTCGATGTCGACAACGTCGGGCGAGTTGTAGATTTTTCTCCAAGCCGTGCGTGAGCATTCGGCGTAGCCGTTGCGTGCCACCGGCGATATGTGGTCGATCAGGCATCCCTCAAATTCACCGTTTAGGATGCATTCTTCGTTGTCGACAAACACTTTTGCGCATTCGCCAACCAATTCTCCCACCACACACGACCGAAGGTATGCCACTTTCTCATTGTCGTCGTCGATGTTGTCAAGCACACCGGTTATGTGCCTGCAGCGCTCGGGATTGAAAAATCCGGTGAGCAATGTGGTCACTTCCTCGATGCCTAAGATTTTAAGCTTGTGGGCGTCCTCTATGTCCATCACCTGATAGCAGATGTCGTCGGCAGCCTCCATCAGATATACAAGCGGATGGCGTGCAAACACGTCGGCCGATTTCTCGATGAGCCCGAGCTCGGTGGCAACCATGCGGAAGCAGTCGAGTTCTGACTTGAAAAATCCGAATTTGCCGTGTTTTGGTGTTGTTGTCGACGTGTATGGATATTTTACGATGGCAGCGAGCGATGAATAGGTCATGGCAAGTCCGCCCTCGCGCCGTCCACGGAATTGGTGGGCGAGCAGACGGAATGAGTTGGCGTTGCCGTCGAAGTTTACAAAGTCGTTCCACTCGGCGTCGGAGAGCAGAGGCTTAATGGTTTGTCCACGCCCCTCTGAGAAGTATGTCGCTATGGTGCGTTCGCCGGAGTGCCCGAAAGGGGGGTTGCCCATGTCGTGGGCAAGGCATGCGGCGCCTACAATTTCAACAATGTGGCTGAGCTTCTCGGCGGCGGCAGTGCCTGCATATTTTGGTTGCAGCTGGATATACACCTCGTTGGCGAGCGATTTGCCCACGCTTGACACTTCCAGACTGTGTGTCAGGCGGTTGTGGACAAAGATGCTGCCAGGTAGCGGAAACACTTGCGTCTTGTTCTGCAATCGGCGGAAAGGGGATGAAAAGACAAGCCGGTCAAAGTCGCGCTGGAAATCGCTGCGCGTTTGTGCCGACGAGGTGCGGTAGCGCTCCATTCCGAGCCGCTTGTTGCAGATGAGGCGTTCCCACTGCATTGCTTGTTTCGTGGAATCTGTCATTTACAAATAAACTATTGTTGTTTTGGCAACTATAGTGCAAAATTAGCGATATGCGTGCAATTTTCCAAATTGCATAAAATGAAAAAGTGACGCCTACTTCTCCACTGTGATACGGATGTCGTATGCCATAAGTTTGTAGCTTATGCTGTAGGGCGTTGCCGGACGGTTGGGCTTGCGTGAGTTTGCATAGTAGAAGGAGTGCTGCTTGTCGAAAGTGCGGATGCTCAGCTGCCGCATTTGCCCGGAAGGAATGTCGCATGGCACTTCATAGGTTGCTTCTTTTATGATTTGTCCGGTCAGTGCGTTTGTATACTGGAACTTCAGCGTCAGGTGTGAAATGAGGAAAGGCGTCTGGTTGTCGACAAAGAACGACTCAAACGCGTCGTTGACCGTCTTCTTGTAGCCCGACAGGATTATTTTGTCGGCAAACGAAGCGGTGTCGTTTTCCGCATTGATTGTCTTCATCAACAATGCCTTTTCCGAGATGCCTGCCACAGGACGTGTGGTGTTGGTTTTGGCCGACGCCAAAAGGACAATGACTGCAGAGAGTATGATAAACGCTTGACGCATAGTCTTAGAATATTAAGATTTCTTTTTTGTCTTCAATTTTGTGGAGACCGGGTGTTATTTCTGTCGATTTGATTTGAGGGTAAACCCTCACTCCTCCGAACACCGATGGCAGAAAACGCGTCAGGTTTACGGATATGTGCATTTTCAGACGTCGTTTTTGGATGAGTATCGATCCGTTGCCCAGTTCTGCCACGCATTCCACAGGAGATGTCAGCCTGTCGCCGTCGACCACAGAGTAGAGCCACATCCGCATCTTTGATTTGTTTGCCGTTGTGGTCAGATAGCCGATTACGGTGCCGCAGTCGATGGCTTCGTTTTCCGCCTCTACTGCAATAAGCTGATAGTTGAATTCCGATGATTTTCTGATTGCCACAACCATTTGTTCCTCTGGATAGTTCCATAGTCCGGTCAGGTTGTCGGTCGTTCCGTCGAGGATTCTGCGCGTGGCGTCGATGCGCGAGGCATAGCCCGGCAGCACCGTCGCTGTGTCGGGGATTTCAATTGCCGCTGCGCATTGGAAGCAGGCAATGAATGTAGCCAGTATGCAGGCGGCAGCGAGGCGCATTTATCGGAATTTATATTGAAGGCCGAAACTGAACACTTCCTTGAATTGCCAATGAGAATTGTTGCTGTCGGAAAGCTTCTGTGAGTCGTCGAAGCGCACGTGGGCATAAATCTGCGTTGACAGGAATTTGTTGATTGAGAAGCTCAGAGTGGTTTCCCAGTCGCCTTGCAGATACGAATAGTCGGAGAACGCGAATATGCGCGAGCTGAGCGAGATGTTGCGGGTCATTGCCCATCCGAATTTCACTTCACCGCTCGAACCGACCTGATGCTCTAATTTGTCGGGGTGGAGCATTTCGCCGTTGTCGTCGAGCAGCTTGTAGTTGGCGCGCCACATTTTCATATTGTAGGAAAGTGGCGACAGCGAGGCGTCGAACGCCACGTTGCCACGTTTGTTCTTTGTGCTGTATGCCATACCGATACCGGCGTTGAGTTCGCCCGGAGTGAGCAGCGACGCCGTCATCTTCCACGTGTTGGTCTGGAAGTTTTGCAGCAGCTGTGTCTTGAACTGCATGTTCATGCTGTAGTAGAACTTTTTGGTAGCCTTGACACCGAACTGCAGGTTCAATTGAAACAAATCCTCATTGATGTTGTAGCCTCTCAGCTCGTCGGCGGGAGCCGAGTTGACGCCGAGTTTGTATTGCGTGGTCAGGTCGAACAGCAAGCGAGGGTGCAGTGTTTGGTTCAGTTTTAAATTGTACCACAGATGAGCCAGAAGGTTGATGTTTTTTTCGCCGCCTTGATACCAGTTGTCGGTCATATACGCTTGTGAGAACTGTAGCGTGGCGTCGAAGGCGTGTATCCAGTTTTTGCGTTTCAAATCATGCTCGGGAGCGGCTTCCGGAACTTCAAGTTTGCGCACCTCGATGGTAAGGATGTTTTTCTTCACATCGAGTTTCGCCTCATATTGTTTCGGAGGCTCGGGCAGCATGCTCAGGTTGTAGGGGACGAGCCATGGCGATTCCACGGCGAGACGTTGCAGATGCTCGTTCTCGAAGCGGTTTCGCCAAGAGAGGTTTTCAATCCATTCATTGTCGATTTCTATTGTCGGCATTTCGTGTTTTGTCAGCGATGCGACAGTGTCGGGCTGTTCCAGAGCCATCGGCTGTATCATCTTGTATGACGTGAACACCACTGGCAGAAACATGATGTTTGGGCGGTTGATGTCGGAGATGGCGGCGATGGAGTCGGCGGTGTGAAGAAGAGATTCCGAATTGTCCACAGCGACGATTTTGCATTCGGGTGTTGTCCCTTTCTTCAACTTATTTGCCAGAGAGCGGCTGTTGAAATAGTTTTGGGCGGATGCTGTGACAGCCATTGCAGCCAGCAGCGTGAAGGACAGTGCGTATTTTAATATTCTCATTGTTTTGGATTGTCGTTTTTTTGTTTGTCAAGCACTTCGAGTGCCTTCTCAATATCGCGGCGGAAAACGAATATACGGGTCATTCCCAAAGACGTCCCTGGCATGGCGAACACTGTCGACAGCGTTTCGCCAACTATTTCCGAAGGTATGCCGTATTCATCCAGCACGCCCTTGACTATGTGGGCGTCGGGGATTGGCATAGAGCCTAAAAGAATCAAATCATCGGGTTTGTTCATATCGCAGATATTTTTATGCAAAGATAGTGCAAATTGAATGTATAATATCAAGCTTGCTTGAATATTATGCTGAGATGCAGTTTATCTTATGCAAAGATAGTGCAAGGAGAGTGGAAAGAAAAGAGCTTGCTCAATTTTCTTTTCCGAAACGCCGCCTATTTTATCACGAGTTGGTGTCCCGAATAGCATATCATAAACAACTCCGCTCGCATAATATGTTTGCAGGCGGAGTTGTCTATGTCGTTGATATAATAAACCTGTCGGCTCTTATTTTATGCCGTTGCGGTCGAGCGCGCGGCGATAGCGTGCGGCGTTTTGCTGATGTTCGGCATACGAAGCTGAGAAATTGTGGCTTCCGGAGAAATCCTCCTTTGCACACATATAGATATAATTGTTCTGAGGCGCGTTGAGCACAGCGTCGAGTGTTGATTTCTCAGGCATTCTGATAGGACCCGGCGGCAATCCCTCCACGAAGTAGGTGTTGTAGGGCGACTGCGTTTTTATATGCTCCAGCGTGATGCGTCGCAGGGTCGGGTCGCCGACTGCAAACTTGGCGGTCGGGTCGCTTTGCAGTTTCATGCCTTTCTCAAGACGGTTGAGGTATAGCCGCGCTATGGTGGCTTTTTCCGGTTTATAGGCGGTTTCGGAGTCGACGATTGATGCCAATGTTGACACCTCCACCTTGGTCAGACCCAATTTCTGAGCCTTCTTTTCGCGGTCGGTTGTCCAGAAAGCCTTGTATGCCGAGTTCAGTTTGTTTAGCAGATTGTCGGCTGTTATTGACCAGTAGACTTCATAGGTGTCGGGGATGCACATTGCTGGGATTGTTTGCTGGTTGAATCCGAGCGACTGGCAATAAGTGCTGTCGGTCATCAGTTTCAGCAGGTCGTCTTTTTTGAGAGCCAGTTGCTTCGACGCATTTTCAGCAAATTCATCCACCGTGCGCACATTGTTGAATGTGAATTTAATTGGAGTCTGCGCCCCCGACGACAGTGCCTTCCACAATGACAGTGCGCTCATTCCTTTTTCCACCTTGTACGCACCGATGCGTGTCGACGGGTCGATGTCGCGCACGGCAGTCAGCAATTCCACTTTGTCGGCAATGCTTTTCCCGAATCGTGCGGCGATGGTGTCAGTCAGTTGCTCTTTTGTCATTTCCGGACGCACATACAGCATTCCATCCCGCTCGGCGCTTGCCGTCAGCAGAGAAATCAGCAATGCCGCGCCTGCCATGATGATGACAAGCGCGACAATGAGTGCGATAAATTTTTTACGTTTCGTTTGTTCTGACTTTTTCAGAGTCTTTTTCTTCTTCATATTTCAAATATAGTAATAACCTAAATTCCGTAGCACAGAATCGTATAGTAGCGCGGATATCCTCCGTCCGATGTCATGTGGTTGTAGGCAAGCGACACGTAGTGGCTGCCGTTGCGGTCATACCAAGTGACTGTTTTCTCTCCGTTGCGGTATTTTTGCGTTGCCGGCAATCCGTATTGGCTGCATATTTGCGAATATAGATTGTCGAAGCGCGAAGAGTCGTAGCCATAGGTCGACTGATAAAGTCTGGCAGACTGCATTCGTCCGCTTGAATCGTAGATAACAACACCGTCGTCCCACGAATAGTTCATCTCATAGACATTTCTCAGATAAACCTCGTTGTTGTTGTAGCCGTCGATGTAGTATCCGTCTCTGCGCAGATTGTCGATGCTGATGTTGATACTGATGCCGAACGGAAGTCCGAACACGGCGGTCAACATAGGTGCGGTAGGACATGGTCTGAACGCAGGCGGCGGCACTGGACGCGGGGCTGGCCGTACTATAGGCCGGTATGGACGTGGCGGCGGTGGCGTTGGATGAAATCCGTGGTGATGGTTTGTCGAGCCTGGATTGCCAGGGCGTACTGGATGCCCGGGATTTCCAGGATTCCCTGGATGTCCGTGGTGGCTGCTGTTCGGGCGGTCGTAACGGTCGTTGCCTGGACGGTCGTAACGGTTGTTGCCTGGACGGTCGTAACGGTCGTTGCCTGGACGGTCATAACGGTCGTTGCCTGGACGGTCATGACGGTCGTTGCCTGGACGGTCATAACGGTTGTTGTCCGGTCGGTCGTGATGCTTGTTGTCCGGACGGTCATGACGGTTGTTTCCTGGTTGTCTTTGCGGATTGCTGTCGGGACGGCGTCCTCCGCCGGGGTTTCCGGTGGTTGTTCCTCCGCGGTAGCCGGTGTGCTGTGCTACCATATCGGTTGCCGGCATCGATAATGCCAGAGCCAGTACCATTGCCAAATAATTCATCCGTTTCATAATTCTATAATTTGGGTTGTTAGTATCTATGACCACGAAAAAGTCCGATGGTTTAACTATGAATTGTTAAAATGTTAAATTTTACGGATGGTCGGTTTGTATTGTTGCGCACTGTTGTCAGTCTTCAAAATTTGCTGCAAGTCCGCCTTGCGACGTTTCTTTGTAGAGGCTTGGCAGGTCGTGTCCTGTGCGCTTCATCACCTCAACCACTTGGTCGAAACTCACGCGGTGGCGTCCGTCGGTGAAGTTTGCATAAGAGTTGGCGTCGAATGCACGGGCGGCGGCGAAGGCGTTGCGCTCGATACAAGGAATCTGCACAAGGCCGCACACGGGGTCGCACGTCAGTCCGAGGTGGTGTTCGAGTCCCATCTCGGCTGCATATTCAATTTGCGATTCGGTGCCGCCAAACAGCTGGCAGGCAGCGGCTGCCGCCATAGCGCATGCCACGCCCACTTCTCCTTGACATCCCACTTCCGCACCAGATATTGATGCGTTGGTTTTGGCAACGTTGCCGAAGAGTCCGGCGGTAGCAAGAGCCCGCACAATGCGCTCGTCGCTGATGTCGTGGGCTGTCTTGATGTGGTAGAGCACGGCTGGCATCACGCCGCACGACCCACATGTTGGAGCGGTGACAATCCGTCCGCCACAGGCATTCTCTTCAGATACGGCAAGGGCGTAGGCATAGATGAGTCCGCGGCTTTTCATGCTGCCCGACATTCCGCCGGAACGCACGTAGTAGGTGAGGGCTTTGCGGCGCAGCCCGAGTCCGCCGGGCATCACTCCCTCGGCGTTGAGCCCGCGTTCCACGGCTTTCTGCATGGTGTCCCACACTTCGCGCAGATATTCAATTATTTCTTTGCCTTCGCATTGCTCCACGTATTCCCAAAAGGAGTATCCTGTCGAGTCACACCATTGGAGGATGTCGCTGATGTGCGACATTTCGTAGACTTTGCGCTCTGTTTGCTCGTTGAAATGCTCGTTGGCGAGAGTGCCTCCGCCGATACTGAACACCGTCCAGGAGTCTACGGTGCTGCCGTCGGTGCCAAGAGCTTCGAATTTCATGCCGTTGGGGTGGAATTTAAGGAATACATCGGGTTTCCACACGATTTCCACTTCTCCTTTTTGCGACAGGGTGTCGATGATTGCCTGATCGGTAAGGTGGCCGCGTCCGGTGGCGGCGAGGCTTCCGTAGAGTGTCACTCGGAAATGGTCGGCATCCTTGCCCTCCGCGCTTTTCAGAAAGATGCTTGCTGCGCGTTTCGGACCCATCGTGTGGCTGCTCGACGGCCCGTGGCCTATGCGGTAGATTTGTTTTATCGAATCCATAGTGTTCTTAATAAAAAGGTCAATCAGTCGGGACGCGGCTGATTGACCTTGGATGTCGTTTTATTGTCCTGTTTTTATTTTACTCTCAGCACCTTTCCCGGATTAATGCGGCTCTTGGTGCTGATTCCGTTGAGTTTGCAAAGCTTGTTGACTGTCGTGCCGTGGGCGTTGGCGATGGAGTAGAGCGTGTCGCCCTTCTTCACGCGGTAGGTTTGGCGCGAGCCGTCGGCATACGGATTGTCCTGCTTGTGCGCTTTCTCGGCATATGTCACGCTGCTGCTTGGAGCATAGTTGCGTGCCTGTGTGTAAGTGCCTTTGTTAAACGTATAGTAGTCGGTATGCGTAGTCTGGTTTGCGAAGTCGAAGATTGCGCAAGGGTTGATTGCGTAGCCCATGAAACGCGTTTCGAAGTGGAGGTGCGGACCTGTGCTGCGTCCGGTGCTTCCGCCGAGGGCGATAGGGTCGCCGACATTCACTGTCTGGTTCGGCTTCACGAGGAAGCGCGAGAGGTGGCCGTATACGGTTTCCAAACCATTGGCGTGGCGCAGGATTACGTAGTATCCGTATCCGCCGCGTTCAAATCTTGTCAAACGCACTTTTCCGGCAAATGCCGCGCGCACGGTGTCGCCGGTGTTGAGTTTGAGGTCGACGCCTTTGTGCTGGCGTCTGAATCGTGGACGGTAGCCGTAAGGCGAGGTGATGAAGCCAGGGACAGGCATTGCGTAGTCAGACACATCGATACGCACGTTGTTTGGCACCGCATGGTGGGCGTAAGGGTTGACGAGGCTGCTGTTCCAGCCTTCGGTATAGATGTCGATTTCCGGCTCCTGTTCGTCTTCGAGGAGCTCGTTCATGAATTCGCGTGTCTCCTGCACCTTTATCTGGTCGCTCATGTCGCGCTGTGAAGCGATGAGGTCATGGTGCATGTTGCTGTGGGCAGAAACTGAACGCAGTTTCTGAGCCGCTATTGTCAGCGAGCAGCAAAGAAATGCGCCGATGCCTATTAGTTTTGTTATCCTGTTTATGATCATCGTCCCGATGTTTTCTTTTGGTTTGCTGTTTTAATGTTTAAAGTTCGTCGTCGGCATAGAGATACTTGAGCATCGGTGTCTCGTAGTCGGTGATTTCCTCCGGCTTGAAGAAGCGTCGGATTTCAATCTCGGCATTCTCTACAGAGTCGGAGGCGTGGACAATGTTCTGCTGTCCGCTCATGCAAAGGTCGCCGCGGATGGTGCCGAGCTCGGCGTGGCGTCCGCGGGTGGCGCCGGTCATTTTGCGCACCACGTCGACAGCCTCAAGGCCTTTAAGGCACATCACAACTACAGGTGAAGCCTGCATCGACTTTACGATTAATGGGAAAAACGGTTTGTCTGCCAAGTGAGCGTAATGTTCGCGGAGGACTTCATCGGAAAGAGTCATCATTTTCATGCCGATAATGATGAGACCTTTCTTTTCAAAGCGTGAGATAACTTCGCCTGCCAATCCTCTCAGCATAGCGCTTGGTTTAAGTATGACTAATGTTTTTTCCATGTTTTGCGATATTGTATTTTTTCTAAACGACTTCCAAAGATATATATTTATCTGCAAACGGCAAAATAGTAAAAGTGCTAAATCGATTGATTTTCACATTATTTGTGATTTTCACAATCGATTTAGCACAATTTTTGCCGAAAAACCCAGCCTATTTAAGCGCCACTTTTTGGCTGAGCCTTCTTCCTTTTGCCGTCTCGGCGATGGCGATTTTTAGGATTCGCGCATGTGTTGTTATGATTGTCGCTATTGCAAATGGTGCGGCTTTCCCCTCGTTTTAACTGATTTTGCTCCAATCCACTTTTTTGTTGAAAAAGCGGTGTAGCTGCTCGGCGAGGATGCGGTTTTGAGGCGTCTGGAGATTGGGGTCGTCGGCGAGGACTGCCTCGGCAGCCTCGCGGGCGATGTTGAGAATCTGACCGTCGGAGCCGAGGTTGGCTATGCGCAGGTTGAATGCGATGCCGCTCTGCATGGTGCCCTCGATGTCGCCCGGACCGCGCAACTGCATGTCGGCTTCGGCGATTCGGAATCCGTCGGTGGTCTCGGTCATGATTTCAAGACGCTGGCGTGTTTCTTTGGCGATGTTGGGTTTCGACATCAGGATGCAGTACGACTGGTCGGCTCCGCGTCCCACGCGTCCGCGCAGCTGGTGCAGCTGCGACAGTCCGAAACGCTCGGCGTTTTCAATCACCATCACCGAGGCGTTTGGCACGTTGACGCCCACCTCGATAACCGTAGTAGCCACAAGAATCTGTGTCTGCTTGCTGGCAAACAGCTGCATCTGGCAGTCTTTTTCGGCAGGTTTCATCTTGCCGTGCACAAAGCTCACTTTGTAGCTGCGGAACGTGTTTCTGATGTATTCAAATCCCTCCTCGAGCGCTTTCAACTCGAGCTTCTCGTTTTCCTGGATAAGAGGATACACGATGTATGCCTGTCGGCCGATCGACAGTTCGTGACCGATGAGCCGGTTCACCCACTCGCGGTTGTTCTCGTAGCGCAGGATGGTTTGTATCGGTTTGCGTCCGGGCGGCAGTTCGTCGATTACCGACACGTCGAGGTCGCCGTAGACGGTCATGGCAAGCGTGCGCGGGATAGGCGTGGCTGTCATCACAAGCACGTGCGGCGGATTGAAGTTTTTCTTCCACAGACGGGCGCGTTGCGCCACGCCGAAGCGGTGTTGCTCGTCGATAATCACCAGCCCGAGGCATCGGAACTCCACGTTATCCTCAATCACGGCGTGTGTGCCGATGAGAATGTGTATGGAGCCGTCGGTCAGTCCGGCGTGTATCTCGTCGCGTTTTTTCTTTTTTGTGGAACCGGTAAGCAGCTCCACGCGCACGCCTATCTTGCCTGCCATGGCGCTGAGCGACTCATAGTGCTGTGTGGCGAGAATCTCGGTGGGAGCCATCAGGCATGTCTGGAATCCATTGTCGACGGCAATCAGAGCCGACATCAGCGCCACTATTGTCTTGCCGCTTCCCACATCGCCTTGCAGCAGGCGGTTCATCTGACGTCCGCTTCCGAGGTCGGCGCGGATTTCGTGCATCACGCGTTTCTGCGCCCCCGTAAGGGGGAATGGCAGCACATCGCTGTAGAAACGGTTGAAAAATTCACCGATGCGAGAGAAGACAAAGCCTTTCTGCTGTGCCTTGTGGCCGTTGGCGATGCGCAGTATGTTGAGCTGGATAAGAAACAACTCTTCAAACTTAAGCCGCAGTTTTGCCTTGTTGAGAAGGTCGACCGACTTTGGAAAGTGGATATTTTCCAGCGCGTCGCGCAGCGGAATCAGGTGATAGCGTTCGGTCACGGTCTGCGGCAGCGTTTCCGGAATGAATGCGGTCTTTGCCAGCAGGTTGGAGATGAGCGTCTGGAATGTTTTTGATGTGAAGCCGCGATTGCGCAGCTTGTCGGTCATGTTGTAGGCTCCGCGCAGTCCGTGCGGCTCGTTGCCGGGCACCGATGTCTCTATTTCAGGATGCGCGAGGTTGAAGCGGCCGTTGAAGATTGACGGTCTTCCGAAAATCACGTATTCCACCCCGGTGCGGTAGTTCTCAGCCACGAATTTTATGCGGTTGAACCATACCACGTCGATGGTGCCGGTGCCGTCGGAAAACAATGCCTGCATTCTGCGCTTCGCGCCTTCGCCTACGGTTGTCATCGTGACAAACCGCCCCTTCAGCTGAATGAACGGCATGCCCGATTCCAGTTCGCGTATCTGGAATATCCGGCTGCGGTCAACATATCTGAACGGGAAGTAGTAGAGCAGGTCGTAGAACGTGCGGATGTGGAGCTGCTCGGCAAGCAACTCCGCGCGTTTCGGACCCACTCCGGTCAGAAATTTTATGTCTATTTCGTCAAGCCTGCTCATTGCTGTCGGCGGAGAGTATCCATTCGGCGGTGTTGATGTCCATAGGGTGTGTGATTTTGATGTTGTTCACATCGCCGGGATATAGAGTCACCGGTGTGCCTCTGAACTCCACTACCGACGCATCGTCGGTGAAAAGCGGGCTGAAGGCGGTGGTGTAGGCTTCTTTCAGAATCTCAACGCGGAATGTCTGCGGTGTCTGTACGGCTACAAGCGACTCGCGGCTCACGTTGTGGCTGCCGTTGCGGTCAAGCTGGCGTATGCTGTCGGTGACGGGCACTGTGGGAATAGCCGTGCCACACCGTGCCGCTGTCTCGAAGCCGGCGGCAATTACCTGTCGGCTGACAAGCGGACGCGCTCCGTCGTGCACGGCGACAAGGCATTCTGTCTCGTTGACGGCAAACAGGGCGTTGCGTACCGACTCGAAGCGGTTTGCTCCGCCTTCCACCACTTTGTGGGGAACGTCGAAATTGCGCGAGGCGCAGAGGTCGCCCCACAGCGTGAAGTGCTCAGAGGGAAGCGCCACAACAATGTTGATGTCCGGGTCGTAGTCGGCGAATGCCTTGATGGTGCGCATCAGCACAGGCACACCGCCGAGAGGAACGAACTGCTTTGGCAGTGTCGAGCCGAATCTCGTTCCCGAACCGCCAGCCACTATGATTGCGTATTTTTTCATTTCTGTAAAAAATTAGTCTACAAAATAAAGAAAAACTAATGAATTTGCCAAATCCTGAGTCTATGCCATGGAGATTGTCAACTTTTTCTGCTACCTTTGTCGTTATGGAAAATGAATTTTCGTCGTCGTTGCTTGAGAATGCGGTCAATGAGATGGCCAAATTGCCAGGTATAGGCCGTAAAACGGCGTTGCGCCTGATTCTGCATCTGTTGCGTCAGGACAAGACTGCCGCGTTGTCGCTCGGCGATTCGATTATAAAATTGCGCGAGGGCATACGCTATTGCTCGGTGTGCCACAACATATCGGAAACAGACCGTTGCCCGATATGCTCCGACACGTCGCGCGACGCGTCGACTGTCTGTGTGGTTGAAAACGTGAAGGATGTGATGGTGGTGGAGAACACCCGCCAGTATCATGGACTTTATCACGTGCTCGGCGGACTGATTTCGCCGATGGACGGCATCGGACCGCAGGACGTGGAGATTGAAAGCCTCGTGAAGCGGGTGGAGGCCGGCGGCGTAAAAGAAGTGATATTGGCGCTGAGTGCCACGATGGAGGGCGACACGACGAATTTCTACATTTTCCGCAAACTTGCCGGCAGCGACGTGCGGATCACGATGCTGGCGCGCGGTGTGGCTGTGGGCAACGAGATTGAGTATACAGATGAGGTTACGCTCGGACGGTCAATCCAGAACCGCACGCTGTTTACCGACAGTTTCAACAACTCTACTAAATGAATGGAATGAAAGCAGGACACAGTGATATAGACGTTTCGATAGTGATTGTCAACTACAGGGTGAAGTATTTCCTTGAGCAGACGGTGCGTTCGGCAAAGGAGGCGCTGGCTGGATTCTCGGGCGAGATTATTGTGGTCGACAACAATTCCGGTGACGACTCGATAGAACATTTGAGAAAGTGTTTTCCCGATGTGATTGTGATAGAAAACAGGGAGAATGCCGGTTTCGGACGTGCCAACAACCAGGGGTTCGCCATTGCCCGCGGCAAATTCACGCTGATATTGAACCCTGACACTATAATTGGCAGCCACACGCTGCGCGACTGTATGGATTTCTACGACAAGCATGCCGACGACTGTGGCGGTATCGGGGTGTGTATGCTCGACGGAAACGGACGGTTTCTGCCGGAGTCGAAGCGGGCGTTCCCGACACCTTGGGTGTCGTTCTGCAAAATTTTCGGACTGTCGTCGCTGTTTCCGAAATCGCCGCTGTTTGCCAAATATCATTTGCGCTATCTGCCTTACGACCGTCCGCATCGTGTCGACATCCTCAGCGGTGCGTTTATTTTCATACGCACCGATCTGCTGCGCAGCATTGGCGGATTTGATGAGGATTTCTTTATGTATGGCGAGGATATCGACTTGTCTTACCGCATTGTGAAAGCTGGCTATTCAAACTACTATATTCCGTCGCCAATAATACATTACAAAGGCGAGAGCACTCAGAAAAATTCATATCGCTATGTGAAGGTGTTCTACGAGGCTATGCAGATTTTCTTCCGCAAGCATTATCCGCACTACAGTCTGGTCTATGGAGCGGTGATACGCTTTGCCATCAGTCTGCGCTCATGGATGGGGCTTGCTCACAGGTTTGTGGACCGCTTGCTGCCCAAAAAGCAGTCTGAAGTGGAATACTATGATTATGTGGAGGCGGTGACTGATGAATATCTTGAAATCAGAAATGCATTGAAGGTGCCTTATGATGAGTATTGCATTGTGCGCGACCTGAGCACACACCGTTTTTTCAGCAGCAGGGTTTTTGTGGTGTTTGACAACCGCAAATGCTCTTATTCGGAAACGATAAAGGCGATATACCGGTTTTCGCGCAGGAATATGGACTTTGCAACCTATTTGTCGGAGTCGAAGGTGATGATAACTCCTAAAATGTAGAAACCGACATGCTTGACAACGGAAAGGTTTATCTGCGGGCTCTCGAGCCTACCGACATCGATGTGATTCATCGGTGGGAGAACGATTGCGACTTGTGGCGTTTTGGATGTGCGACGGCTCCATTCTCGCGCCATCAGATTTGGGAATATCTTAAAAACTACACTGCCGACATTTTTGCACAGAAGCAACTTCGGATGATGGTGTGCTTGAAAACTGCCGACAATGCTGTGGGGATGATTGACCTTTTCGATTTCGATCCGGTGAACCGACGGGCGGCTGTCGGACTGTTGATTGACCGTGAATATCAGCGGCAGGGAATAGGCGGGGATGCGATGGCGCTCTTGTTGGAGTATGCCCGCGACGTGCTTCATCTGCATCAGGTGTATGCGGTTGTGGCAGCCGACAATGCTCCGAGCCTGTGGATGTTTGAAAAGGCAGGTTTCCGCAATGCGGGCACTTTGCACGACTGGCTTCTGCGTGCCGACGGCGGATATGTCGACGCTTTGCAGATGCAGCTTATTGTTGACTGACGGCCTTTTTCTGCGTGTTTGGAAGAAGTCCTGCCACGATGCCGAGCAGCGGCGAGAACGAACTGACAAGAAATATATACTCCACACTTGTGCGGTCGGCAAGCCATCCGAAGAAAGCCGAACCCACACCGCCGAGTCCGAACATCAGTCCGAAAAACACCCCTGAAATCATACCGATTTTGTCGGGCATAAGGTCGGTGGCGTAGACCACTATGGAGGAGAATGCCGATGAAATCACAAGCCCTACCACTATGGCGAGTGCGATGGTCCATCCGAACGACGCAAACGGAAGCATCAAGGCAAACGGAGCGGCGCCGAGGATGGATGCCCAAATCACGTATTTGCGGCCGAAACGGTCGCCGAGCAGTCCGCCGCCGAGTGTGCCTATGGCCGATGCGCCGAGAAAGGCGAAGAGGCAGAACTGCGATGCTTGTACCGAAATGTGGAATTTGTCAATCAGGAAGAAGGTGAAATAACTTGTCATACATGACAGGTAGAAATATTTCGAGAAAATCAGTACCACAAGAATTGCAAGAACCCAATGCACGCGTCGGTGCGACAGGTGGATGAACGGTTGCGGTGTGGCTTTTTTATGCAATGTGGCGTTTAAAAGCCGGCGCTTGTACCAAGAGCCGATGTGCAGCATCGTGAGGATGGCTATGACAGCCACAATCGAGAACCAGCCGATTGAGCGCTGGCCGAACGGTTGTACCACGAGTGCCGCAAGAATCGGGCCGAGGGCATTTCCGCCGTTTCCGCCAACTTGAAAGATTGACTGCGCAAGGCTTTTTTTGCCGCCCGACGCCATCTGTGCCACTCGCGACGCTTCGGGGTGAAACACCGACGAGCCGAGTCCGATGAGGCTTACAGACAGGATGATGAGTGTGAATGTGCCGGCAAAGGCGAGCGACAGCAGTCCGGCAAGCGTGAAGCACATGCCAATGGCGAGGGCATAAGGGCGCGGATGGCGGTCGGCATAGAATCCAGTGAACGGCTGCAGAATCGACGACATCATTTGAAAAAACAGCGTGATGATGCCTATCTGCGCGAACGAGAAGCCGTAGCTGTCTTTTATTATAGGGTAGATTGACGGTATGACCGACTGTATCATGTCGTTCATAAAGTGGGAAAGCCCGGCGCACACCAGAATGGAGAATGCTGTGCTTTCGGCAGCCTGCTGATTGCTTGTATTTTGATTGTAGACCATTGTTTGTTATTGCTCTTTTTCTGAAAGTTCGAGCCAGCGCATCTCTTTTTCGTCGAGGGCGTCGATGATTTCCTGCATGCGCCTTGACCGTTCGGTAATCTCGTCAACGCTGAGCGACGCGCCGCTGAGGTCGGCCTCTATTTGCTTCTTTTCTTCCTCAAGCGAGGCAATGTCGGCAGAAAGCGAGTCAAACTCCCTGCGCTCCTTGAATGTCATCTTGTTGGCATACGTGCGTTGTTGGCGTTGAGCTTTGGGCTCTTCTTTCTTCGGCTTTTCCTCTTCTTTTTTCTGGAGCGTCTTCCACTCGCGGTAGTCGGAATAGTTGCCGGGGAAATCCTTGACCACGCCGTTGCCTTCAAACACAAACAAATGGTCGACGGTGCGGTCGAGGAAGAAGCGGTCGTGGCTCACGATTATCACGCAGCCGCGGAACTTTGTGATGTAGTCTTCCAAAATGCCGAGAGTCGTGATGTCGAGGTCGTTGGTCGGTTCGTCGAGGATGAGGAAGTTGGGGGTGCGCATGAGCACGGTGGCAAGATACAGCCTCCGCTTCTCGCCTCCGCTGAGCTTGTAGATGTAGTTCTGCTGGGTTTCGGGGCTGAACAGAAACAGTTGCAGAAACTGCGATGCGGTGTAGCGCGTTTTTTCATCGATTACCACCACTTCGGCTATGCGTCTTACGGCGTCGATTACTTTGTCCTGCTCGTTGAATTGTATGCCGTCTTGGCTGTAGTAGCCGAATTTCACCGTCTCGCCGATGTCGAAATGTCCGGAGTCGGGAGCCACCTCGCCGAGGAGCATTTTTATGAATGTCGATTTGCCCACGCCGTTGTTGCCCACGATGCCCACTTTTTCATATCGTGCGAACGTGTATTCGAAGCCGTTGAGTATCACCTTGTCGCCGTATGCCTTTGTCACATCCACAGCGTCAAATATTTTGGAGCCGATGTAGGTTGACTTCACGTTCAGCTGTACGTCGGCGTCGTCGCGTCTCACTTGTGAGCGCCGCGTGAGGTCGTGGAAGGCATCGATGCGGTATTTCGCTTTTGAGCCACGGGCTTGTGGCTGGCGGCGCATCCAGTCGAGCTCGGTGCGCAGCAGGTTTTTCACCTTTGCCAGTTCCGCACTTTGCGCCGACAGGCGTTCCTCGCGTTTCTCCAGATAGTAGTCGTAGTTTCCGTTGTAGGCATACACCTGACGGCTGTCGATTTCCACAATTTTTGAGCAGACCTTGTCGAGAAAGTAACGGTCGTGGGTCACCATCAGCAGCGACATGCGGCTGCGTTGCAGATAGCTTTCCAGCCATTCGATCATATCGATGTCGAGGTGGTTGGTGGGCTCGTCGAGAATCAGCAGCTCGGGCTCGTTGATTACCACTTTGGCGAGAGCCACGCGCTTCACCTGTCCGCCCGACAGCTGACCGACGGGCTGGTTCATATCGATGATTTTCAGTTGCGTCAGTGTCTGGCGTATGCGGTCTTCATAGTCCCATGCTCCGGCAGCGTCCATCTGCGACATCGCTTTTGCCAATGCGTCGGCATCGCCGCTTGCCAGCGCGCGCTCATAGGTGCGTATGGCTGCCGTCGGCTCGTCGTCGATCGATAGGCACGCCTCGATTACCGACAGGTTGGGGTCGAGCTCCGGCAGCTGCTTCAAGTAGCCTACGCGCAAATCGTTTCTGAACACAAGGCTGCCTGAGTCGTAGGACTCTTCGCCGGCGATTATTCGCAGCAGTGTGGTTTTTCCGGATCCGTTTTTCGCTATCAAGCCAATTTTGTCGCCTTCATAGATGCCGAACGTAACATCGGAAAACAGCACTCTGTCGCCAAACGACTTGGTCAAATTCTCTATCTGCAGAAATGATTTCATACCTATTTTTTTAACTGTGCAAAGGTACGAATTTTTATTATAGATTTTCAACTGTTTGATATAGTCATTTGAGAAATAAACTTTTAGCTAGCTATTTGAGAAGTTGTGGTAACGAGTTAGAGACCGTGCGAATTTCAGCGTTTTACATTGCTATGCTGTCAAATAACTCTTTATGCCAACAAAGGTAATATAATTCTGAGATACCATAATGGTTTATATCAGAAAACGCTATGATATTTCTTTGAAAATGCTACAGTATCGTGAATTATGGTTACCTTTGTAATGAAATTCAACACTTTAGTGCTATGGCTAAGATTACGGTTCAAAATACACAAATAACTGTTTTGCAATGGGCTGAACAGGATTACATTTCCCTTACAGATATGGCTTCAGCCA